>Ga0180433_10000080_pt1 | contig 149224 bp, 193 predicted proteins | sample SS_ome_8_FD_132980 | JGI IMG/M metagenome (GOLD analysis project Ga0180433, IMG submission 132980) | Hypersaline lake sediment archaeal communities from the Salton Sea, California, USA - SS_1_D_1 metaG | ecosystem: Environmental > Aquatic > Non-marine Saline and Alkaline > Hypersaline >... | reverse complement strand
TGCAGGGCGAGGTACATGGCGATGTCCCCACATTCGCTGTCCTTGTAGATATCATCAGCTGTGACCAGCTTCTTTTGATCGATGTAGTGGAGAACCCACCACTTTAGCTCCTCTGCTTCTGCGGAATTGGTACCGGAGATGCGATCTTTCGAGAGCTCTTCCTCCCTGATCATCTGAACACCTTGATCCTTCCAACGGTGTTGCCGTTGATATCCAGTAGCTTGTCGTCTGACTCCAGGGCTTCGCAGATGCAACGCCCGCTCCGCTCGAGCTGGTTGAAGATCTTTTGCGGGATGGCGTTGAGGAGGCGAGGAAACTCGGTCTCGAAGTCGTCATGCAGAGCTGCGTCGTCGCAATCTATCTCGATAACGATTTTCACTCTTCTGCATCTCTGACAGTTCATTTAACTTCTCCCGTCTCTAGATCGACCCAGCCCACGAAGCGATAACGCCATCCGAGACCATGTTCGGTATCTGGGTATTGAGCTGGTTTCTCTTTGAAGGTGTTGCTCGGGCCTACTGCCAAAAACTGGAGATGCCCGCAGTTGTAGCTGTCTAAGGCCAGATTTTGGTAGGCAGCCCACTTAGTGTCTTTGTGATTGTACGGGCTGTCCCTCATTTGCTCTAGTGCTTCGGGGGAGGCTTTCTCTTCTCCCAGTTTTTTGCTCTTCTCCACGAATCCTCCTTTGTGGGCCAGTAGTATGGAAGACCCGGTTCTACTAGACGCGGCAGTTTGTCTTCGTAGAACTCGGGGTTCTTCCGTAATAGGTTGGAGCAGTGTGAGTCATGGAAAGGTGGGAACCCCAACCACGGCGGCATCGGTATGTCGTGTGGGTGCTCTTCCACGAGTATTAGAGGCATAGTGTTCCTGCAGCCGCGCAAGATCCATTCGGCGATCATGACGTTACCGTAATAGGTCAACGCGAGTTCGTATCCTTCCCACATCAAGACGGCCGGGTGTCTCTCCCATTTTCCTCCTTCTTGTAGTGTCTTGAGTATCTGCCGAGATTCTAGGCGTTGTTTACCCAGACGACGGAGATCTAGTATCTTGGCTGACTGCGCGAAACCTGGATCTGGCAGGAAGGTCTGCATCGAGGATATCCTCCAAGGCTGTCTCCACGTGTTGCTGATACTCCTTCGTGAGATCTATTGGGTTCCACATGTTCTCTTCCGTAACAGTCCCTAGGAGTCCTCTAACGTCGCCGTTCTTGTCCTGTACCAGCATGGGGCGGTAATCGTCAGGATAGGTTGGGTTATTGATCGGACGGAAGATGACTGGATAGACTTCGTCGAGCAGCCCCTCGACGATATCGAAGTAGGGCTCACGCACGTAGTAGCGTCGCAGTGTATCAGTCTCAAAAGGTAGGACACGGAGACCGTGCGACTTGAAGATTTTTGACTCGTCTTCTTTCAGTTGAACGAGCTCAGCATCCTGGTAGATACCTGTACCGATCAAGATGTCCATCCAGGACCTGCGGTAGATATGTCGGATGATGTCTCGTTTGGTTTCGCTCAAAGCACAGATGCGGTCTGCCTCATCCTCCAAAAGCGTCACATGCCGCCCATTCAGCACTTCCTCGTCGAGGAATCTCAGACCAAAGGACCAATTGCAGACGAAGAACTCATTCTTCCCAGATCGAACGCCGAAGAACTTATCGTCTCCGCACTCCTCTCTTGCGGATTCCAGCTGTTCCACTAGATCAGCTGTCAACATTTTCGGCATCCTTGCGCACCCAGCTATCATAAGAGCGTTTGTCTCGCACCTGTAGAGCGGCAAGCTCGCAGAGGCGGTCTAGCTCGCTCTTATTCTCCGAAGCCCGCTCTTTCATCTTCTTCACCAGCTCCAATCTTTCTGTCACTGTGAAGTGGACGAGCTGCTCCACTTTCCCTACACCGTCTTCTTCCAGAACGTAGAAGTCTTGACCGAAGGTATCCCAGACTTCAAAGTACAAGGGGTCCCCGTTTGAGAAGGACACTGCCATCTTCTCTTTAGCCTTTTTGACAGCTTCCATGAAATCTCTTGCTTGAACTAGGTGCTCTCCTGACTGCTTCACGATGAACATCGTTTCCTCCTGAATCAATGGCGGCTAACTGCCGCCTCAGTGCACTGTTGCTCTTATACCGATCGACGACGGATACTTGCGTAAGCAAAAAGTTTCTGTTAGACGGGATAAGGCGAGCGGAGAAGGAGCAACATAGCTATGGCAAACAAGGAGACAATCGAGATTGTGATGAGTCTCGACAAAGAAGGTTTCCGAAGGTTGGCGGAGAAAGAGCCTGTTAAAGCAGCTGACAGTCTGGGGGCCGAGATTCGCGCATTCGAGAACTGGATGATGGGTCAAGGAATGGAGCCCTTATCTTCCGTAGAACAGCAAATCCTTCGGGAGTACTTGGGGTACAAGATCGTGACATGATCTCCTCCTGGATCGTGTCAGTGGGCCGCGCGGTACTCCTCAGCGCGGCCTTTTTTAGCTGAGACACGTACACTGTTGACATTTTTGAACAAGTGGTCACACTGACAGAAGAACCATGAGATCGACGAGCGTTATTCGAGTGACATTCAGGGATGACCCGTGGGGTGTGTTCCGTTCCTCGAAGCCTACGTCGATCTTCTGACGGCCTGCAGAACATGCGGGTCGTAAAAAGGAGGCCCGTCATGTTACGTTGTGTACACTGCTGTGGCCGCGCGGTTCCTGGGTTGGCTCATCTCCACGGCGACCCCAGCAAGCATCTGTGCCGTTCTTGCACGAAGGCTTTGCTGCACGGGGATAAGGATTCTCGTAAAAGAGATCAAACTAGATCGCAAAACGCGGATGGTCTCGCAGCATAGTTAGGCCTTCTTCCTCTCTTTAGCTCGGTCACTCGATCGAGTAAGGAGATCTTTTACTTGATCTCCTGACCGTCATCCTGTAATGCTACCGCCCCATGAAGTTACTGGTAGCGGCATTGTTGGTTTTGGCCTCATGCGGAGGTCAGGACGTAGATCCAACTTGGGATGAGGCTTTCTGCACAGATGTAGTGTGTGAGGCACAATGGAAGTTGGGCGGAGACCCTTGGCGGGCATTGGTGTGCAATGAGGAAGCGTGCCGGTGTTACGAGGACATGTGGCAACACGAGTGCCCTCCTCTGCAACGCTTGGAATTGGAAGAGCTCAAAAGATCTGTTGGCTCGTGCTGCTTCGATTGATCTCGTGGTACGATAACGCTGCGCCGGCTCACTGCTGCCCAACGCTGACGTACGGTCGAGGGTACCCGCTAAGAAAACACTGGCGGGCGGCGCTCACGTCCCCCCTTTTTGCAACCTAGGTAAAAATTTGAGTGTCATGTTGGGGTGCACCTGACTCGGATACTTACGTCCCTGATATGCAGGGGCTGCCGGTACTGAACACCCCGACACTCGGGATGTCGATCTTGGAATCCAGTTGCCCGAATTCTCCTGACCACCCAGGCTCAGCGGGACTTCGTTGATCGTCGTGCGATCGTCCATTGCTGAACATAGACCTTATAGCTAAAAAGGGAGCGTTTTTTCACGCCCCCTCCCTGCCGTCAGAGTCTCTTTGTTCGCCTGGACGGCGAACAAGAGATCTCCTTGAGGCGGGACTGCCAGATCTTTGCCAGCTGCGCCCCCACCTCGGGCGGGACCGGCGCTCCAAGGTGGGCGTACAGCTGAGTCAGCATGACCAAGTCGGAAAAGTCCTTCTCCGACTTGGTCACGACTACTTCGTGATCTCCGAGACTGAGGAACGCTATTTCCTCAGTTCCGAGATCGCAGAGTTCGACCTGGAGGACTGTTCCGTCCTCCAGGCGGAACTTGGTCGTGGACACCATCCTGTCCACGACCTTCTCCGCCGCCTTTCCGACGGCGACGGATTTCGCCGCCGGCGCCAGCAAGGAGGCCGCGATCCCGAGAAGGACGAGACCCTCAACGATCATATAATTCCTCCTTTCTCACCAAAGATCTTATACCCTCCGATAGTGGAGTGTTTGCGGGCTTTTTGATAGGCTAGTCTAGCCGCACTGTAGGAGATCTCCGAATGCCCGTTACCAGTCACCAGATCAACCAAATGATCGCTGGCCAGCAGGCCATGTTCGGTAACACAGCCACGTACGCCCAACAGATTTCTCCGATGGGTCAAGCGATGGGAGTGGCTCCTACTTACGCCAACCCCTATGGCCCGATGATGTCTCCTGGGGCGCAGGAGTTTAATCAAGGTGTAGCAGCTGCCCCGGGGATGATGAATGCTGCAGCGAGTTATGGTGCGCCGATCGTAGCCGGTGCGGGGATGATGATGGGCGGCACTGTCGGCAGGATGTTAGACCCCTTTTCCGGTGCGATGGGCGGGTTTGCGCGTGGTGTAGGTTGGCGATCGGGGGCAGGTATTGGGTCCAATCTGGGCATGGTAGCCAGAGGCGGTCTTGGCGGCATCGCCCGCGGGATCGGCATGGGGGCTTTAGGTGCTCTTCCTGCGTTAGGTCTCTATCATGCGGGGAGCTACGCGGTTGGTCAGATGGCACAGGGGGCACAGTTCCAAAATCAAGTTGGATCGATGTTGCAGAACACTTTCCGCTTTACGAATCCCGAATCGCGAACGGGGTACGGTTTCGGACAAGTGGAGCAACGGCAAGTCGGCCAAATGCTTCAGACGATGGGCAGCAAGGACATGATGTCGACTCCGAGTGAGCTCCTAGGGATCATGGGTCGGGGAGCTCAGATGGGAGTCTTTCGGGGCGTACAGGACGCGCGGGAGTTTCGTCAGCGGTTCACGAAGATGAAGGACACGCTGACGGAGATCGCCAAGACGTTCAACACGACGCTCTCTGAGGCATTGCCGTTCTTCCAGCAGGCTCGCCAGCAAGGTTTTTGGACACCGCAGGACATCACGAGGCACGCCGCACAAGTAAGGCAAGTGCAGGCCAATACGGGGATGAGTGCACAGCAATCCCAAGCTGTGATGGGCATGGGAGCCCAGATGGCCAGGAGGATTGGTGGGACGGGGCAGCAGGGTTCTCAGATGATGGCCCGAGCGCAGATGATGGGTGGGGCGGCGTTGTTTGGCAACGTGGTGAGCTCGAGGACGTTAGGAGAGGCCGGGTTCGGTACTGGTGCTGAGGGAGCTCAAAACCTCGGGACAATGCTAGCTGGGGCTACCGCGCGGTTCGCTCGCTCGAGGGTTGGGCGGTGGGCTTTAGCCTCGATGATGGACCGCGAAGGTACCGGCCTAGATCCCGCCAAACTACAACGGTTTATGGCTGGCGGAATGAGTGTCGGCGAGATAGGCCGTTCTGCTCGGCGTAACGTCTCGGGAAGACGGGCTTATCAGTTCGTAGGAAACGAGGGGGAGCTCCGGGGAAAGCTGGCGGCTCAGGGTCCGCAGGCAGCTTTGGGCATCGTCCGGAGTCTGACAGGGAGCCGGTTGTGGGGAGGGGGAGCTAGAGACCGCCTAGTAACCCGTAGAATCATTCAACGTTTTATGGGTGGCAATCGCCGACAGGCTGACATCGTGGCCAAGCTGGCCCGCGAAATGCCCCGAATGATGCAGATTCAGGCTGCTCGTTCTGAGGCCTCCATCGATGCTCAGGGGAGGCAACGCGAAGAGCAGATGGCGAACACCTACGAGGGTTTCAAGCGGCGGATAGGGCAGTGGTGGAGACAGAACATTGACGGCCCTCTACGTGAGGCAGGAGCTGATTTCTCTTACCAGGTGGGAAGAACTTGGCAGCGCTTCTCCGACCGATTGCTGGGCACGGGGGGACGCGAGAGGGGCATTTCTGCGGAGGCCGTCAGGGCGATGGTCCGGTCAGCGGAGACCGGGAACAGAGACTACTTGTCTGCTGGGTTTGGTCCGAGAGACATCATGGACCGGGAGCTCGGTCAAATTAAGGGTGGGTACGTGGGGCAAGCGGGTTCTGCTCAGATGATGCGGCTCGGATTCCGACCGGTGTCGGGTAGCAGAAGTTGGGCTTCTCGCGGGGCAACTATCGGCATGGGGTTGTTCGGAGCTGTGGGCGCCGCGGTTGGTGGGGCTGCTGGTTGGGCTGGGCAGCGTATTTTTGGGCGCGGTCGCCAATTTAGTTTGGCGGATATTCGGGAGAGGGAAGCTCTTGGAAGAGCTTCGCGCGGGATGGTCGGAGTGGGGGAAGCTAGGGCTCTTGGATTCGGTGGGACTGAGCAGATGAGGGAAGCTCTGGGAGGAGCGGGAGCGCAGCAGGTGCAGAAGTATTTGCGCGGAGCAGAAGTTTTGAATCTCCGAGGACGGATGGGGATGGGGGCTCTCGGGCAAGAAGAACAAGAGCAGTACGCGACTCAAGTCATTCAGAGGATCCAACAAGGTCGTGCGGGAGGGCAGGCCCAACAACTGTTCGCGGGTCTTAGTGGTAGGAAAGCCACTGCTCGTCTCATGGCGATGCAAGGGAAGGCTCGGGGTGAATTTACTGGCTTCACTGGTTTGGAAGGATTGCCTTCTGGAGGGCAGGCTCGAAGGGAGGCGATCGAAAAATACGAGGAGGGCGCCACAGAAGAGCTAGCCGGAAAGTTGCTGAGCGCTCGGGACATCATGCTGGGTGGAGAAGAGGTTCCTGAACGAGGTATTGAGGAGTTGAAGAAAGACTCTCGGGGTAAGAGGGCTATGCTCCTCTTCGCTCGTGCGCGGGCAATACGCCAGGACATGAAGACTACCGGGAAGGGAGATCCTGATAAGGCGAAGCGGCTCGAAGATCAAGCAAGAGGTCTACTGCGTGAAGTGAGTAGGGATGGAAGCACTTCAGAGAGGATGCGTGACGTGGCTATCCGCATGCAAGATCCAAATAACCCCCAGGCTGAGGTCATAGCCGACTTGATGGGTAAGCTGGGCGCTAGTGCATGGATGAAGGACCGCCAAGCCGTCGACGATACCCTTCGTAGAAGAAAGGTACGTTTTAGAAAGACGCTGGGAGAAGGCATAGATCTAATCCGCACTGCTGGTGGCGGAGACACTAGTTTGACACAAGCGTTCACGGAGGCCATGAGTACGGGGGGACTGACTCCAAGTGCTCAGCTGAATAGGTTGTCACGTCTTGCTCAAGCAGCAGCCGACGATCCTGAGAAGGCTCGTCGAATGAGCGCTATTCTTCAGGAGAAGGGTTTGTCCGGAACTGACATCGGTTTGGTTTTGTCGGGGGCTTCTAGGGTGAAGGAGGAGGCTCAGGATTTTGGTATCAGTAGGGACATCGAGGAGGGTGAGAAGATATCCCGCAAAGCTAAAACAGGAATCCATCGAAGGCTGGCTCAGCTCGGCATCTCGGGTTTAAGTCAAAAAGAGTTACGGAAAGTGACCACGGGTCTTATCCGTGGCACCGATACAAGTATGATACGAGAGCGGCTCAAGGCTAGAGGTTATGAGGAAGAGGATATCGACCGTATGGTCGGTGAAATGCGTGGGGGGTTGACAGTGGGCGAGCAAACCCGCATCGGCGTCAAGAGAGCTGTTAGCGGGGCAGTGAAGAGCTATAGCGTCCAGGTGGCTAAGAGAGCCGGTTTAGATCCACAGGATCTTTCTGCGGCGGGTATCGATCCCAAGGAAGGGAAGATGGTCACTGAGCTCAAGACACAGACCGTAAAGCTAAACCAGGTTGTTGAGTATCTCGGTGCGATATCGAGGGACGAGAAAATACCAAAGAAAGGCAAGAAGAGCGGCTAATGCCTAAGCCTAAAGCAGGAACGAACAAGTACGCGGTCAGAAGCGAGGTCTTCTTTCGCATCCCCGTCGCGGACGGGACAATGCGAACGGTGATTGTACGTGACTCCCTGGCTGTGGAAGACCCATACTTGAAGCTGGTTCGCGCGAAGCTCTACGATGTTCTTACGGGGGAAGGCTTCAAAGTGGAGGAGACCAGTCGTCAGATCAAGGACGATCTGATCAAGGTCAACATTCAGATCTAGGAGAATCGATGGCTACCTACATCGAGATGCGAACCGACGGCTTCAAGCGCAACCTAGATCTCATTGCTGAGAGAAAGGCGCTAGATTTCCTCGGTGTACGTCGTCCTCTACGCGGCATAGAGATCAAAGAAGACACTTACGCTGTCATCAAGGTGATTCGATCTGACGGTAGGGAGATCCCTCTCGTGGACTCTGGATCTATCGTCACGTCGCGCAGCCAAGGCATTCGAGGTAAGGCAGAGGAGCTTCGCGAAGTCCCGCCAGAAGGCGGAACATTCAACTACTCCAATTTCATCGCTCAGCAGATCGTAGACGCACGAGAAGAGAAGCAACAGATCGTCGAGACATTCGGCGAGCCCTACGTGTTCTTCTACGGCGAGAAGCCGCGGTTGATGCAGGTTCAGGGTCTTTTGATGAACACGTTGGACTTCAACTGGAAGAACGAGTTCTGGAAGAACTACGAGACGTATTTGCGGGGCACGAAACTAGTTGAGCTTGATGCTCGGATCTACTTCTACTTTGACGACCAGATCGTAGAGGGATATGTGCTAAACGCGCAAGCTTCGCACAGCGCAGATTTCCCTTATCACGTTCCTTTTCAGTTCACGGTGTTCGTCACGGCTCATACTTACATTGGGTTGCTTTCGAGCTCGAGTGAGTACCCGGTATCGGCCAATGTGAACATACCCGCGAAGGATCTGCGACAGACTGAGTTCTTCGATCAAGCGGTCAAGAAGCTACGGGACACACAGGACAAGGAGCGGGCCAAACGCGAGGCTTTAAGCACCACGTTCGCAGTCCGGCAAGCGATCGAGAGAGCTCAAGTTACTGATGTAGACAGCAAGGCTGCTATTCAAGGAGCCATCTTCCGCGGACTCGGTCAGTTCGACGTGAAGGTCAACAGGTTCCTGGACAACGTCAAGACCTACTTCTACGGCCGCAGGACTGTCGTGCCGCAAGGCATCGCTGGGGCAGAGGTGTACAGTGGGAGCGCGACATACGCCAACAAGGCCACTTTTCCTGGTACGTACCCAGAGCGCAAGTACCCCATCCGCAGTAAGATCACCGACAACACAGACGAGTACATTGGTGGCGGTGGAGCCACGACTCCTATCGGTGTGATGGAAGGGCAAGTTGTAGACAACGAGGTTCCTGACGGGCCGAGTATGGAGCAGAAGCTACGTGCGGAGCTTGCGAAGATGGGAGTCGATGTCTCCCAGCCCAGTAAGATGCAGAACTGGAGAGCAGAGTTCACGCATACGATCACTAAGACTGCCGACGAAGTAGACTTCGCAGCAGGGATCGCACTTCACGGGACGGGAGCGATTGTCAACAAGAGTGCACAACTGTACGACCTCTTGAAATCGCTGCCCGGGGCAGCTGGATCTACCATCTTGGGTTCTGCGGGCGTAGTAAGAACGCCTTTCATCCCGTGATCTCATGGCTCAAGGGCAATATCTTCATCTACGTTTGTTCCTCGAGGGAGTAGAAGTTCCCGTGGTGGCTGCGTCTATTCAGATGACTGCCAATACTCCTGCTAGCGCCAGCATCCAGATCATTGCGACAGACAAAGTCTTAGATCTTCTTCCCCGAACAGTGGTCCACCTTTTTTTCTACGACTATGTCCAGGCAGGGAACGCCGCAGTAGATCATGAGGTACTGGGTGGTGACGAGGCGGTAGACTTCTTGAACTCTCGTTACAAGCTCCTCTTCATGGGTGAGCTAGTGACAATCAAGTTTCAGAAGCAGTACGGGTCTCGCGCAGTGGTTTTGGAGTGCGCCGATTTCAGCAACTATTGGGACACCACGTTCCAGTACAACTTCGGTGGATCTCTTTTCGGCGGTCGTCGGAAAGCAGCTTTCATCGGCGCCAACTCCAACTTCTTCACCAGCCCGCTCGGTCACGGTACGGGGACTATCAGCCGTCTCCTGAACGGGAGATCTGTGAACTTCCCCAAGTTGCGCGGTCTGCTAGCCGGTGTAGTACGGATGCTAGAAGCCATAGGTGGTAGCTACTATGGCCGTAACTCATTTAGGGGAGCCAACGACTTCACATCCATAGCCGAGCTTCGGGTAAAGGTCCTTCAACAAATCACGGCCGCAGAGGCTGACACAAGCACGGCACGTTTGTTCGCACGCAAGGCGTTCAACATGTGGATGAATCGATCTACGGGGAGTCTCGGTAAACTCGTATCCTTTCGGGGGCTCGTCAAGATCTGTTTTGGGTTCATCTTCCACGAGGTCTATCCCTGCCCGGTGGCCAAGTTCATCCCTTCGAGCACGAGGAAGGAGCGCAGGCGATATTCTGTGGGGCTCAAGAAGACAAGCAAGTACCGCGGTTTCGCCGCCAAGGCAGAACTTTGTCGAAATCTCGCACGCGAGGCGCAGCAGAACTTGACCACCTGGAAGAATTCTAGGGGTAGCGGGGCCACGTTCTCTTTGGTGCGGGAGGCTGCCCGCGTGTATCTCAATTCGTGGAGCGCTTTCCACAATTCGGTCCAGCAGCTCTGGGCTCAGGGTATGGCGCAGGGACCGAAGAAGGCGCAGAAGAACCTGTCCTTGCTCCGTCAGCTATCTGTAGAGATTAGATCTCTTTCCTACTTTACAAGGGAAATTCTTAATGCAGACCCGGAAAGTCCCGTCGTCAAAAGAAGGATGGGGACCCTGGATCGAAATTACAAGGGGATCAACAGCAGATACTCTGAGGCGATCTCTGTCCTTTCGCGGATACTGGGGGTGAAGTTTGGTCGGAATCGGTCGGTGGAAGTATCTCTTGTATCACGGGTGAACAACCAGATCTTCCGCCCAGATGTTTGGTACACCGCGCCTCCCAGATGCAACGTGCTCTTCCCAGAGCATTACGAGACGTTCAGCTTCGCCCGGCAATATCTACGGGAGGTCAGCAGGCTCGAGCTCCAAACGCATAACGAGATTCTGGGTAACGACGCCCTATTCAACGGACGCTACTACGCCCCGAACGTAGAGGACGTGAGAAGAGGGGTCAAGCTGTCCAGTCGTCGCTTCGCAAGATTGATCATGGATCACGAGTTGTACACAGGCATCATCCCGATGTTTGAGAACCTTAGTGAAGCTAACTTGTTTGCAATGAGATCGGGAAAAGTTCGCAAGGCAGGAGCCAAGGTCGGGTACGCTCAACGAGCGGTGAACTTCCAGTATTTCAAGTACCGGTTTGAGTCTCGGGGGATGGAGGTAACTGGAAGGTTCAATCCTATGTTTGTCCCCGGCTTCCCGACATTGATCATCGACAAGTACATGGACGAGAGTGCCCTAGATATTTCTGCACTGAACCCAGAAGACCAAGTAGTAGAGCTCGGGTTATCTGGCTCGCTCACACGGAGTGAGATTCTCAAAGAACTTGTCGGCCCTCAGTATCTAGGCACGTGCGCTACTTTGATGCACTCCATCTCTCAAGAGGGAGGAAGGTCTTCCTACAACTTCACCCATTCACGTGTCCACAGGGAGAGTACTGAGTTCCTCGGTGTAGACAAAGCTACTGTGACCAAAGCTACTGGAAGTGGATCTAGCAAGAGTGTCGTTGCGGCGACTCCAGCCAATCCACCCAAGGTAGGTAAGAGGGGGATACGCGGTGGAAGGATCACACGGGTCAAGGATGTCACCAATCGAAACAGGAACAGCTACCTGAAGGTATGGGGTGAGAAGGACGCGAACAAAGTAAGGGTGGGTTCCTTCGACTACATCAATGCTGCGTACCAGAACACAGCTGCGGTGATCGGAGAGAACACCCAGACCACGAATGTGGACAAGTATCGTTTTCGCGCCTATGAGGTTACAGAAAGCCACACTCGATACAAGAGGGACAAGATCGATCTACCTATCGAGGAAGCTATTCGGCCTCCTTGGATTTGGGACGGGTGGGCTCCCCCGAAAGTATCAGAGACCTACGATCAACTTTTCGGTATTGGCGCTCTGACTGATATTGGAGGTTTCAATATAGCCCCCACGTCAGATTTTAACGAGGGGCACCGTTTCTTTGTTGGTCAGGATGATGTGTCTGGTCTTCAAGCAGAAGAGACGGGTAAGGCTTCTAGCAGAGGAAGGAAGTCAGCTCAAGCGAAACGGACCGACGCTAGAGCGGCAGCTAAAGCGGAAACGGCGAAGAACCAGAACGCCGTTCTGCTTCAGGAGCAAGAGAGGACGATCGAGAACTCGGTTGATTTCTTGATACGTTCGTACAGTTTCGTGAAAGTGAACAACCTTGACGTGGGAGACTTTCTTCGCGCCTACACCTGGCGCCCTGTGGCGACCATGGTGGACATCCTTGGCGGGAGCGATCTAGAGATCAAGAGGACGGAAAAGAAGGTCAAGAAAGTTGTCAAGAAAAAGTACCTCAAGCGCAAGGCTATAGAGGACACCTTTGACCTGAACAAATTCCGTGATCAAAGCATCCCAGGGGAACCCCAAGTCAGTGTAGCGCCCGTCACCCCACGTCCTGCTGTTTATGGGTATCGGTATGTGTCCCGTTACGTCACGAAAGTGGGTTACGAGGTGTCAGGTAAGGAGGGGTTCCATAGCCGCGCTTTCGGGGACGTAGAAGATCTCTTTGGGTTGGTCAGCCCTACGGTGAAGCGTGTCTTGGGGTTAAGCAAAAGTAAGCGCAAGGTGGCGGCTAAACTCGATGTCAGAAAGCGTAGACGCGCTGCAGTTCGCGACTATGTCGGAGAGTTGACGGGATCTAGAGGTCTGATCGGTTGATCTCTTGTCAGAGGACGCTTGGAAAGGGTATAACTAGGTCATGCAACTCTCTATTCTAGAAGGTTTTTACGACGAGTTGGAAAAGATCGGCACCTCTTACAGGATGGCGAATCATCTTCAGGCTCGTCGAGGAACGCGCCCCATCAGAGCGCACAACCTTTTGAGCAAGAGCTCCCCGGACATCACCGAACCGGAACAGACAGCTCAAGACCCAGATCTAGAGCAACCTGAGTCTGCCCAGTTAGTAGGAGAGGAAGATGAGGGTGCCTCCGTAGGCAAGACTGCATCCAGTGAGGATACCAAGGAGAGAGTAATGCGGGGATTCGTCAAGGCGCAGCCTTACGCATCTTCGGCTGCTAAAGCTGCTGTCCCTGCAGCTCTTTTGGGCGGTGTGTACGGAGGAAAACGAACGGCGAAGGCTTTTGGTACTGTAGGAGCTCTAGCAGGTTTGGCCAGTCAGGGATTACGAGATTGGGCAGAGAAGAACAAGCGTAAGTCTGTGGCCAAAGAGATCTTACGGCAGGGAGAGCGCTAATGCCTGGACGAGGAAGTTATGGACCTGGGGGCAAATGGATCTACATGCGGGCGAAGAAGCTTCGCAAGAAGAATCCTGACATGGAAGAGGGCACATCGTTCGCCATCGCTACGCAGCAAGCGCACAAAGTGGGCAAAAGTCCAAAGGGTTTCCGCACGCGCGAAGGCGTAGCAACGGCCAAGGCAAAGATGTATAAGCCCACCAAAGAGTATCGTAAAACGGCTATGCTGTCAGGCTTCTTCGACGAGCTAGAACGGGTTAAAATGAGTAGAGGAGCTGCTCATTCCCGCACAGGAGAAGGTCATGTTTCACAGTAGGGAAGACTTCATTCGCGCTATGGCGAAGATTGCGTACCAGACCGGAGATGATGACGGCAAGGTTGTCAAGGGAAAGCAGTCCGACGATGTCCCAGAGCTTCTTCAGCCCGACAAGGGCCCTGGGCAGGGAACGCGTGGCGAGGAGGCTTCGTCCAGCAAGGGCGTGGAGAAGGCGAGTAAAGAGGGGAAGCAGGACTATCTCTCTGATGCGTTTTCTGAGTTCGGCACCGCAAAAAAGCAGACTCAGTCAGATCTGCGTGCCTTGTTGAGCTCTTACTCGAAGCCGAGCGCTGATGGATCTAAGGCGGTAGCAGAGAAAACCAGTGAAGTGAAGCTGAGTGCGTTTGCTGACGAGATGCGGCAGATCTTGGAGCAGTAGATGTCGAACCCGCTCGATGACGCGCTCGAGTCCCTCGGCTATGGGGAGCAAGACCTTGAAAAGGACGGGTTTGCGCAGGGAAAGCGCAAACCCCTCACCGATCGTGCGCGAAAAGAGCTCCAGATGTGGCAGCAGTGGCAGACGAGCGGTAAGAGGCCAGAGCATCTCAGACCGTTAGTTCAGTCTCTGCAGCCATTGGTCAACAACCGAATGAAGATCTTTCAGCATCGGGTACGGGACATTCCTCCAAGTGCTATCCAGTCCGAGTTCCGTAATCAGCTGCTTGGCGCTCTGGACACGTTCGATCCGAACAAGGGTAAGATGTCGACCTGGATCAACTACAGGTTGATGAAGGCCAACAGGTTCATCAACACCTACCAGAACCCTGCCAGGATTGGGGAGAAGCGACTGAAGCACATCACTCAGTTCCAAACGGCGGAAGATACTCTTCGTCAACGTCTTGGGCGGTCTCCGACTGTGTTGGAGATCTCGGACTACGCGAAAATACCCAAAAACCAGGTAGAGATGTTACGTACTGAACTGCGTAGGTCCCATCCGGTGGGGCAGTTCGGAGACAAAGACCCCACGTCTTTTCAGATGTCGCGCACGAAAGAGATCATGAATTTGCTGCCGTACGATCTCTCTAATGACGAACGAGCGGTGTTTGAGTACGTTCATGGTGTAGCCGGCAAGCCTCGTCTTGGTACAGGAGACATAGCGAAAAGGCTCAAAATGAGTGCGCCAAAGATATCGCGTTTGAAAGGTTCCATTGCGGCCAAGTGGAAATCTTATGAGGGGTCGTGATGGCTACCGAAGAACTGAGAAAGACAGAGCGGGACAAGCGTCTCGACGCTCTCGAGGACGCCGTGAAGAAGTACGGCAACAAGAAGAAAGAGCAATTGGACGCAGATGTGAAGTTCATGAAGTCTGTGATCAAGAACAGAACAGGCGCCGGCAAAGTGGCCAACCAAGGCGTCACTGACTCGAAGAAGCTGTTGGCTGACAGTATCAGCCAGTTTCTGGAGGGGTAATGCAAGCGGAGGCAGAGAAGGTCCCGGCCGGGGGATCTAACAAGTCAGGGATCGTAGAGCTAACTCATGAAGAGGCAACTTCGATAGAGATCGTTCTCACAAAAGAACGTCTAGCTGCCGCAGAAGAGAAGCTAGCAGCAATCCAGTTGAGGGAGGCGCAGAAGAGGCTTATGGAGGTGGCGAGAGCCAAGGCGGTGTTGATGTCCAAGTTGGGGGACAGGCTGGGCGGGCGACTGAATAGCGCAAAGATCGTTGGCAAGCATCGGTTGGCTTACGAATTGGAGTAAGCCACGAGGGGTCTTCTATGGATGCTTTGATCAGCCCAGTCTTGAAATCGTATCTCACGCTAGGTGGTGGGTATGTCTTGGCGGTAATCTTCATTGCGCTATACATCTGGTCTTTGAGAGCTCTTCAAAGTGAGAGATCTCTGCGTGACAAGGACAGAGAGAGCAAGGACGAGCTCTACGATAAAGTCATCGAGATGTCGGAGAAGCAGACAAGAGCTTCTACGGAAGTGGCGGGTGTGCTGCGGGAGAACGACAAAACGTTGGACCACGTAGTGGCAACTCTCAACATCTTGACGGACAGGAGAAACCGATGACCAAGTCTGGTCTGACGCTTGGAGATCTCATTGTTCAGATGGGCTTCATCTCCCGCAGGCAACTGGAAGAGGCCACGGAAGATCTCACACAGTCCACTGAGGAGGAGAGGTACGGTCGTCTTCTTGTGGGACTAAACCTCATCACAGAACCGCAGCTTCGTGAAGTGCTGTCTCTGATGCGGGAGTTGGACGCAGAAGATAAGGGTAAGCGGGCTTCTGCGGTCCAGAGGTTGGCTGACAGCAACACGACGCACGTCATCAACTTCGCAACCCGCGTGCGCAAGAAGGCTGCGGCAGCTAGTATCAGAGCCCAAGAGAACAGACGGGAGACGGGGGATAGATTCCCCGCGATCACTCCTTCCATGTTGGGTTCGGAGGAGGGGTGACGTGGAGAAGAAGTTAGACCTCCTCTTGAAGGAGATCAGGACAGTCAAAAAGGACGTGGCTGCTATGGAGCCTGTGTTGCGGCAAGCTGCCGCCAACGCAGCTCTCGTAGTAGAAGGGTATCATCAACACGGTACCCGCATCGAGGAGCTGCAACGGCTCATCGAGCGCCTGCGTGTGAAGTGCCCTCTTCTCCGCTTGGATACTGCCGAATTCGAGAAGGTCTGCGGTGAGGTCGGATAGTGACCATCACACGTGGCACCGATGGGTTGATCCATCCCCCTGATGCTGGTCTGCACGATCATCATGCGGCGCCAACGTACGTAGAGATCAACGATACTTCCACATCCATCCCTCCAGGGTCGACAGCCAACGTTGACGTAACCCTTCCCCGTTCTGATTACCAAATAGCTCGTATTCTGATTCACGGTCCTAAAGTAGCTATTTTTTCGGGCCCAGCCAAAGAAGGTGGCTACGTCCAGGCCACCACATCATCTAGTGACGGTGCCGGAAACTGCGCTCGTGATGCTGGAGGGAGGCAGTACGGTGGAACTTGGGCGAAAGGTGCGGGCGATTCGATCTTGACGGATTACGTGTTTGACAACAACACTTCTTCGTCGAATAGATGGATCGCAGTACAGGACTGCTATATCACAGGGAGCACCCTCCGCTTCGTGATGAAGAATCGGTACGGAGGGAGTGCCACTGTGTGGATGAAGGGAGCGGCGATTCTGGAATGACGGTAGGTAAGCAACCAGACGGGATAACCGAGCACGATCTCTTTGTAGGGATTCAACCCCACGATCACCACCCAGAGGTGGAGCACGATCGCGTGCAGATCAATGGCATGTCCATCGCCCCCGGAGATCACGAGCACCGGATTACTTGGACTCGTGACGACCATTTAGTGACTGAGGTGGTGCTAAAGGGACCGTCGTCGATCATCGGAGCAGGAAGTCAAGGTGTTTGGGCTTGCGGGCATCAAACTTCTGGTGAGAGTACGTCGAGATCTTCTTCTGGTAGCGGGGTTTACACCTACGTCGCTTCATTCTCGCGCTTGCACGGGGACTCTTACTTATCCGATTCGATCTTCGGTACTGGTTGTCTCCTCAAGGATATCTACCTTGACGGCGATGAGACAGTTTTGGTGTTTCGCAATACGTACCCTTCTAGTAGGACGCTTAGGGCGTGGGGCCTCGTGACAGCGAAATGACTAAGACTATAGATCCATTGGTTCATGTGCTGAAGCATGCATCTGCAACAGGTGTATCGATAGACCAACACCACATTCGTCCTTCCTCAATTTCGATTTCTAACACGTCGCAGTCTATCCCCCCTCTTCCAGGAGGTCCTGGTGAGTGGGACGTGTCTGTGCCATTCGACGCCAAAGTGGCAATGTTGATCTTGAGATCTAACTGGCAGACGAATGACTTTGGTGGGAAAGGCGGGGGCCATTGGATCGCAACCCGTACAGCGTATCTGGACGCGTCTGGTTTCAGCCATGGAGGGCCGACGTTTTGGCAGAGTGGAGGGTACTTCGGGTTCAACACCAAACCAGGTACATCGCTCGAACTATCGGCTAGGATCTTTACCAGTTCGGGGGCCTACATTTCGCTAACCGACGCTTATTTAGCTCAAACTGGTCCTTCTAGTCGCGTGCTTCGCATGTCGTTCACCAACTACGGAGCTTCGTACTACACGCTTTACGCCGTGGGAGAGGTACAGATTTTGGGATGAAGGTCTCAAAGAATTGGAACAGGAAACCTTCCGATAAGTACGTTCATTGCAGCGTGTGCGGTCGCGATGAAGGGAACATTGTCCAAGACGATAATGAGTTGACCGACAACGAGGGACGGTGGGCCGACTTCTATCGCAGCCGTGGGTGGAGGTTTGAAGGAGGGAAATGGACATGTCCGATGTGCTGAGAGTTCTCGCAATTTGTACGGAGGACCCCGAGCTGCTTCTTGGTGGGATGGGGAGACATGTGCGAGAACTCTACAGGCATATGTCTCAAAGGGACGACGTGAAGATAGACCTATTGACGATGGGTCCCGGGCCGTTGACAAAGGAGTACGACGGGTACAACAAACACAGGTTTGCTCATCTGGTACCGCAAAAGCCCCCCATGCCTGGTTTGAGGTCTGTTCTCCAGAGCGACTTACAGATGATGCGGACGATGCTGGCATTGATTGCGGAAGGCCATCGTTGGGACGTTATCCACGCTCATGAGTGGAGTTCGGTTCAGGTGGCGCAGACCATTAGGGATGCGTTGAAGATACCGATTGTCTCCACCATGCACCTGTGCATGAAAGCCTTGAGAGTGTACGACAGGCCGATGGGCTGGAAGCAGGAGGGTGAGGAGACTTGGGACGAGATGGATCTATGGGTCTACAACCAAGAAGGAAAGCTCTTGATCGAGAACTCTGAATTGATCCTTTGTTCAGAGGCTTATGTTCGTATCGCTAAGGAGACCTATCCGTTGAGCGTTGTGGGGAAGGAACCCAACATGATCTACAACGGGATAAGTCTCGAGGAATGGTACCCGGGAGCCGGGAATAAAGAACTGGCCAGGGAAAAACACCAGGTCAAAACTTTTCGTCCCGTAGCCCTTTTTGTTGGTAGGATCGCGACCATGAAAGGGATTGAGTACCTTCTCAAAGCCATAAACGACCGCGACGTTGACTGGCAGATTGTGATCGCGGGGGAAGTCAATGCAGACACAGGTGCTGAAGACTGGTACGTGACGAAGGCGCTGCGTCGAGCCGAGAGACAGTTTCCCGAGCGCGTGCGCTGGATAGGATTTCAGAGGGACCAAGATCTAAAGGACATGTACGAGCTTGCCGATGCTGTGATCATGCCTAGCACGCATGAGCCATTTGGGATCGTGGCGTTAGAGGCGATGGCGATGGGCACACCCCTCATCGCCACCGACAAGGACGGGTTGGGGGAAATAGTTCGATCAAACGACGAGACGTTCGCAGAGATCATTCCTGCCAGATCTTCAGACGCCGTCAATGCAGCGTTAGTCAAGCTCCGACCTGAGAAAGCGCGAGCGGACTTGAGAGCGCGGGGTTTGAGGAGAGCTCGTGATTTTGGTTGGACAGAAATTGCCGAAAGGACCGTAGGCGTCTACCATAAGGCGGTGAATTCATGTATGCCTCATTAACAACACCAAAGCAGTCAGTCGCGATTGCCAGGGCTAGGATCGTGGCTTTGAAGATGGAGAACAATCCATTTCTAGGCACAAGGTGGATGGACATTTTTGTCGTGTATTGCTCGGACACAGTGCAATACGCTGAGCCGGAAAGCGGAGCTCTGGCTATCCATTTCCGTATCGAGGAAGGGAGGAACCCGCATGCCCAGAAGGTCTTTTTCGGTCAGACTCCTGGTTCGTCCGAGCGTGCTCTAGGGATTTGCGACACGTGTGAAACTTGGCACAACGTAGCTGGCGGATCTTGTCAGGAAGATGGTTGTGAAGGGACAGTAGAACCATATGACGGTCTGGATCGACTTTGTGGCCACACCCCGGAACAGGGAGTGTGTTGCGCGGAGGCCATCTTCGGTTCTCTCTACGACTTTCTGACGAACGAGATGGTGCCAGACCCTGATACGGGAGAGATGAAGCTGCTGTTGGATGCTTCAGTGGTGGAAGAGGAGTAAGCTGTGATCCTCCAGGCCGGTGACACCGATACCATTCAAACTTCTCCGCTACATGATGGAGATCCATCGAGCCCAACTACCGGCCTGTCCACAGTGCAATTGTTGATCTGGAGAGCCTCGGACGGGTACTTCTATGACTTCGACGACGATACCTTCAAGGCGTCAGGCCACACCGATATCGACCAACAGATGTCAGAGCTGGACGCCACTAACGCCCCCGGGGTCTATTACTACGACTTCGACACTTCGTCGATCACTAATGCTGTAGCTGCTGGAGACGCTTACCACTACTTCATCAAGGAGACCGGCGGCAATGCCAAAAACGTTCCGCAGACTGGGGCTGTGCAAGTCGGTCTGTGGGCGGACTCCATCGACGCAGACATCAGCTCTAGGGCGGCGCCCGGTGACGCTATGGACCTGGTTGCAGACGCCGTGGATGCTGATGCAGTAGCTGCGAGTGGTGCTAATGAGGTCCGTGACGCAATACTTGCAGACTCCACCCCGTTCAATGGAGCGGACGTGGGGGCGATTCTCACGGACACGGCTGCAATTGATGGTAGGTTGCCGGCAGATCCAGCCGACGAGAGCAACCAGATTGCGGAGCACAACACGACGCAAGCTGCCATCGCGGCACTGAACGACCTCTCTCAGGCTGATGTGCAAGCAGCTATGACGTCTCAGGGGTATACTCCTGGACGCGCCGCTAATCTGGATAATTTGGACGATACAATCTCCAACGTCCGATCTGATATTGCGGATATCGCGGCGGTGACTAGGTTCCGTACCAGTGCCCCATCACCGTTTGAAATCCCTTCAGCGGGATCGATCGTTTACAAGATCCACGTCAATCTGGAGGACACGTCAGGGAACCCGGAAGACCCAGATACGGACACGATCACTGTGGGGGTCACGAATCAGTCTGGCACCGACCGCAGCGCTAATCTGTCTTCTACGACAATGACGAAGCTTTCAGTCGGTCGTTACGAAGTGTCCTACACGGTCTCAAACGCTCATGCGATCGAGCAGTTGATATTCACTTTCACTTACGACGAAAGCGGCGTGACGTTCGTTAAGGACATGAGCCGTATGGTTACCGATTCTGCAGAGGTCGGGTACACCACGTCTGACAGATCTAGGGATAACCAGATCGCAATCGAGACGGCCGCCATCGATGCTCGTTTGCCGGCAGACCCAGCAGACGAATCGAATCAAATCGCAGAGCACAATACTACTCAGGCTGCTATCGCCGCCCTCAACAATTTGAGCATCGCTGATGTGCAGACAGCCTTGACGAATCAGGGTTACACCGCTGGTAGAGCAGTGAACTTGGACAATTTGGATGCTGCCATTTCGTCGCTCAATGACTTGAGCATCGCGGACGTGCAGACCGCTCTGACGAACCAAGGATACACGGCGGGAAGAGCGGCGCTCTTGGATAACTTGAGCGATCTAGATGCGGCTATCTCTTCCGTGTTGTCCGCTATCGGGGCTCTCAATGATTTGAGCCAGGCAGACGTCCAAGCAGCTATGACCGCGCAAGGCTACACGACTGTGAGAGCCGCCCTTCTGGATAATCTGGATGGGGCTATTTCCGCTGTTCCATCGGCTGTGGATTCCGTCCTCTCGGCGGCGCACGGTAGCGGTTCGTGGGAAACAGGAAGTGGAGGGACTACTGATTGGAGCTCCGCTGAGCGTGAGCAGATACGTTATCGCCTCGCTATGGATGGGGTGCAAACAGATCCAACCACGAACACAGGCACCATCGAGGATATCTTAGCGGATACGGCTGCTGTGGATTCCCGTCTACCAGTAGACCCAGCCGATGAGAGCAACCAGATTGCGGAGCACAACACGACTCAGGCTGCTATTGCTGCTCTCAACGATGTCGATCAATCGGACGTTCAAGCCGCTTTGACTGCGCAAGGGTACACCACAGTCCGCGCTTCGAATCTAGATAACCTGGACGTGGCTATTTCGTCGCTCAACAATTTGAGCATTGCAGATGTACAGACCGCTTTGGACAACCAAGGGTACACAACTGTTCGCGCGTCTTTGATCGACAATTTGGACGCAGCTATCTCATCTCTCAACAACCTGAGCGTCGCCGATGTCCAAACAGCGCTGGACAACCAAGGGTACAGCTCAGTGAGGGCTGCGCTCCTCGACAATTTGGATGCTGCCATCTCAGCTGTGCTCTCAGCAGTTGGAGCGCTCAACGATTTGAGTCAAGCCGATGTGCAGTCTGCTTTGGATACACAGGGGTACACCGCTGTGAGAGCGGCCCTTTTGGACAATTTGGATGCGGCGATTTCTGCTGTGCCGACCGCTGTGGACGTGGTTCTGACTGCAGCTCACGGTGCTGGTACGTGGCAAGGAGGATCTGCTGGGGGAGGCTGGACAACGGCGGAGAAGGAACAGATCCGCTACCGCTTGGCGTTGGACGGGTCGCAAACAGATCCCACTACAGATACGGGGACGATCGAGGATATTCTCGCTGATACCACCGATATGGTGGCTAAAATGCTCCGTGTTTTGGGGCTGAACCACGAGAACGCTTTTATCGACAACATGGTATTAGACGCGGATAATCAGCTGACGTCTGCTAGGATCCGTATCTACGATTCGAAGGCTAATGCCGACGCAGCCACTGATGGAGACAACTACACGACGGGATTGATCGCCTCGTACACCATGGAGTCTTCGTACACTGCCGTCGGCAAGCCGGATACGTACAGAGTCACCTTGAACCCCTAACTTGGAGACGCTATGAGCATCAGCCTGGTGACGCATGGATTCATTTGCTGGCGCAGGCCAGAAGATGATGTCATCCCTGCGTACAAGCCAGAAATCGTCAAGCGCGTGGAGCTGAAGCCGCAAGTGAGAGACGTCATCGCTCCCAGCGACCCGAGTGCATTGAAGCCCAAGATCATTGAGGCTGACGAGGAGTAGCCGTGGCCACCATCAAGATCAAAATCTACGTTGCAGAGTTGGCGAATGTCATGTCGCTCTACGACGCAATCGAGGTCCAGCGGTCTACCACGGCTCCTCCTACGACTACGGAAGTGGACCTGACAGAGTTGACTGCTCAACCGGCCGCGCTGACAGGGACCGAAGAAGGTCCTTTCATCGTCAACGGCAAGACCTTCACTTTCAAGGTCAACGGAACCTCTGTTACGGTAACCTTCACTTCCCCAGATCCAGTCGCGATTCCAGATGTAGTGAACGAGATCGCAGACGCTCTCACCCTAGCCGGTTTGGACGCTACGCCGTCTGACGACGGTACAGGGCAGCTGAAGCTCGAGACGGACAACGACGGCACGGAGTACACCCTAGAAATCGTCAGTGGAACAGCTCTAACGGAGCTCGGATTCACGGTTGGGGACAAAGACAATGGGGAGGCGGAGCATGTAGCTCTGCAGGCTGGCGTAGAGGAGTACGAGTTCGACGACGGTAGCGGGTTGTCGAGCTATTACTACCGGACGCGTTATCTGCACACAGTAAACGGTATCTACAGTGATTGGTCGGATTGGGTCCAGGGAGATACCGGGGCTGTAATCGACGCCTCCAACCTCATTGTGGGCACGGTGCTACTTGCTGGACTAGACGGCGTAGCTCTGGCTGAAAGAAAGATCACCATCGTCAACGTTTTTGATGAAGTGAAGGCCGATGACTACGGGATCTTTGGGGAGTCCATCACGATCGAGACTGACGGAGCCGGGTACGCAGAGACGACACTTGTGAAGGGATCTCTGGTGGATGTAATATTCGTGGGTACCTCAATTGTTCGACGAATCAGAGTACCTGACACTGGGTCGACCTTCGATCTTTTGGATGATAGTCTGGTTGTCGGTGGTCAACTAGAGATCAAGCAGCCGGATTTGCCTTATGCCCCGAGGAGATCGTAATTCGCCCAGTGTTCCTCTAGGATCGGTAGAGTCCGCCGCGCTCAACGCATCTTGGAGACACGAAGATGGCGAGTGAAACTGTTCAGATATTCGTAGAGGACGAACAGACTCCTACAGCGGACCCCATCGACCAAGTACTGGTGCGTGTGTTCGATGCTGCAGGAGTAGTCTTCATCAGCCAAGACTACACCGATGTCAACGGTATCGCGGACTTCACACTAGATGGGGACGATCCTCCTAACGAGTACCAGATCCGTTTGTCGAAGGTGGGTGTAGCGTTTGACGGCAGTCTCGGGGACGACTCGAAGTCACCTCAGCTCATTGAAGTGTGGACGCCTGCTGCCTCCTCTCCGAGCGGAACGAATGACTTCACGGTGAAGGGGGAGACCTTCTCTCGTCCTGTGGCCACAGACCCACGTCTGTGCCGCGCCAGCGGTTTCTTCAAACGGGCTGATGGGTCTCCTTATCCGAACCTGGACGTGATCTTCACTCCCCGTTTCAAGCCTGCTGTCGTAGACGGAGACAGTGTCATGTGGGGGGATATCCATGCTCGTACAGACGAGGACGGATATCTGGAAATAGACCTCTATAGGGGGGGAGAATACTCAGTTGAGGTAGAGACGCTGGAAGATTGCCAGAGGGAGGTCGTTGTACCGGATGCGTCTTCTGAGAATCTGGTGGAGCTTCTCTTCCCCGTAGTGGAGCAGGTAACGTTTGTTCCGACTTCCGTCTCTATCTCGGTTGGTGAGACTGTCGAGGTCACCCCGACGGTTGTTGGGTCAGACCAACGTGTTCTCGACGGGGCAGCCGGAGAAGACGTCGAATACGAGGCCGCAGATTCTGATGTAGCGTCTGTGTCTGTTGGCTCCGACACCATTTCTATCACCGGACTAGCAGCGGGATCGACCCAGCTCGACGTGAGCAGAAGGGACGAGTCGATCGTGGTAATCCCAGATGCGGGGATCACGTACACTCCTCTCTCTATCACGGTGAGCTAATGATCAAATTTCCAGACATGTTCGACGTTCCAACGGTGCTAGTCGTGAGGGAGTCGCGACCGCAATACAATCAAGTCAAGGTACTTTTGGCAGCTGTCATTCGCAGGGCTGCTTTTGACATCGCTCTGTACAAAAACGACAAAAGGTTGGTCAACAGGCGTACAGCTGTGGACGCATTCAAGTGGATGTTCGACGAGCGTGAAATAATGGAGATGCACCCATTAGATCGCTTCACTTCTTTCCAGAGCATCTGCGAAGTTCTAGATCAAGACCCAAACAGGATCAGAACAAAGACTCTAGCTCTGCTGCCACGGGACGTGCGCAAGTTTGATCTCATTAGGAGAGTTTGATGGCCAACTTCACTGACGAAGAACTGGAAGACGCTGTAAGCCAGTTCGTCCGCCAGGAGGTGAAGACCGAGCGTACTCCTCTCGGTCCTCTGGACACAAACTACACGTTTGGCGAGGTACGAGAGATAGCGGCCAGCACGCTTGTCTTCAACCCCAGTGCCATCTTCTACTTGCTCTCTCTGGCGGCCAACCGCGTCAATCAAGACGTCGAGCAGGCCATAGAGTATCTGGACGACATCATCGACGGTATTGGCGAGGTTGGTAGGGACACCAAAGAGGTGACGCAGACCAGTCTCTTGTCTGATGCTGCGGCTGCATTGCTCGAAGTCGAGAGGACCATCGAGAACAACAATGCGATCACAGATCAACCGTTCAGCAGATACAGCAGGTCGCTGGACAATTTCACCTCGGGCTCCCTGACACCAAATGTTCGTCGCGCGACGGGGTCGTCGTTTCCCGAGACTTACGAGATCGTGCGCCCGCCGCAGAAAGCGCAATCGTCGATCAAGGAGAACATAGCCGAGCTCCGAGACTTGCACGTCACCGTGGTCTCAGAGGCAGAGAAGCTCACAGAGTCGATGAGCGAATTCCTATCCGCCAATCTTCCGCTCCTGTCTATTCAGACTTCGGTACAAAAAGTCCGCAAAGACCTCAGAGATCTCAAGGATGAGTTTGACGGAAAGACAAGGGACGGGGCGATCGAGATAACGAGGGACGCCTTCCTTAGGATCCAGGCCGGTAAGTCTGTTATCACTAACCTCACGTCGATATCAGATCCACGTGAGTCTAGGATGGCGTCCTCCTCCAGTTCGTCTGATAGAGCGGCTGCGGCTTACCCAGCTTCAGAAGCCACGGCTGCTTCTTTGTCTCCGACTATTTCTGCTCCGTACCTCATTACGCCGTCTACGAACGAGATCAAGATAGAGGTAAACGAGGGATTGGAGCAGGTGGTCACCCTGACTCCAGACGATCCTGCTTCAGTTATCGGTTCCATCGACGAGTCATACGACATACACGCGGCCAGTACGGCCGAGATGACGAGCTCCGGGTCAGGGCCTTACACGGTGCCTGCTTCTCCAGATAACTCTTTTCGCATTTACGTGGACGGTATTGGGTACCAGACCTCTCTCACATCTGGGTCTAGGACTGCGTCTCAGGTCGCTGCTGAGATCAATGCCGCAACGCGCATTGACGGGGTTGCAGGAACTTTTGACGACGTAGCCACAGCGTCGGATGTCGGGGGCAGTCTACACATCGAGTACGATTCCGTGGGTAGGCATTCGATCGTACTCGGGTCCAACCCCACACTGAACCCAGCATTAGGGTTCACAGATGAACAAGAAGCATCGGGTCAGGACGCCAACGACTCCATTCGTTTCGTTGTAGATGACACAACCGTAGTTGTAGCAGCTCTCACGACGGGATCTACGCGGACAGCAGCTCAGGTTGCTGCAGACATTGCTGGGGCCTCTGCGGCAATAGACGCTTCTGCAGAAACTGTTGTCACTGTATCTGGATCTATCACTGTCGTGAAAGTATCCTCTCTCAGTTACGGGGAGGGGTCACACGTGCTGGTGGATTCGTCCACTTCCGCCCAAGAGGGAGCGGTGATCGCACTCGGCTTCTACGAGGGTCAAGAAGATCGATCAACGTACGTCACCATTGACGATTTGGATAGTGAGATCTCTGCTTTGAGTGGTGTGTCTACCGAGCGGGATGAACAGACCGTGCAGTCGGGGACTGGTGGTGTGGCTGTACTGGACGGGAGTGACTACAAGCTCCGTCTGCCTTCTGGGACTATTTCTGCTCCTATCTCTACGAGCGACAGGTTGCGCGTAGCCAATGGGGACAACTTCGGCTGGTACCCTATCACGGCCGTGAACTTGGGCGGCTTGTTCGATGAGCTCACGGTGGGCAGACCGTTTTCCGCAGTCACGGGGGACGAGTCTCAGAATCAGAATTGGGAGATACACCGAGATCGCTTGATCATCAATTCTGACACTTTAGATCTAACTTCTGCACTGACCGTGAACGCCGCTTCTGCGAACTCGGAGATTGGTCTTACCCCGGGGACTGTTCGAGGCAGCACTTCCGGGGTGAAAGTGCGTAGCTCAGGCAAGGATTTGAGCTTTAGTAGAGAGGATGTGGCGGTAGGGGACGTGCTGACACTGAAGGGGCCTACCTACGCGACCCAACATACTGTTACCGCGGTAACAGATGACGGGTACCAGATCGAAGTCACTCCTGAAGTGGTGAACGATCTTGTTTCCCATCTGTACCAGATCGACAGCGGGGGGGCTTTAGCCTACGCGTCTTTTGCTTCCGCCCTGTCCAATTGGTTTTCTTCCGTTCTTGAGACGTCGAAGTATGCCGAAGACATATTGGAGCTAGAGCGCACGCTGAACCCACTTTTGGTCAACAAGAATCCATCAGCAGCGTTAGTGGGCACCGCCACAACTGCGGCCAATAACCTCTACAATGTGTACGATCAACTATCGGTCATTTTGGAGGACTTTACGACATCTGCGGTACCGAGGATCGACGCAATTCTGGACATGCTGCAAGAGCGCGGTATGGACAGGGCTCATGAGCTCTTGCTCCTGGGAGAGATATCCGAGTTCTTTGGGTTGACCAAGGATGCCTCTTCGTATGGCGGTAATTTACTGGAGAAAATGCGGGCTATCGCGCAAAATGATGTACCTCAAGGGAGGACACTGGACGAGGAAAACGTAGACGATAGATTGATCAGTTCCTTCGAAGATACGGACGCGAACTTCGATTTCTCGGACCAAGATGACGAGAGCGGAGTTACGGAAATCGATGATGTCCCAGACTTGGAAGAGGAAGAAGATCTCTTGAACAGGTCTCTGTGATGGCAAGGTCCCCGAAAAAGAAAGCTAACGCGCCCAAGGTCAAGAAGACGAAGCTGAACCTTCAGGTCCGAGACATCCTTGGAGACGCTTACTCGTTCGTTCAAGGGGAGAAATTCACAGATAGTGTCTCGACGGTGAACCTAGAGACGCTAATGCAGGAGCAGATCAATCAGATAGAGGGCAGCGACGGCAAGACTGACATCCGTCTCAACAAGAAAGACGTCGTAGACAGGATCGTCAACGGGATCACGGAGGTGGTACGGACAGTAAAGAAGCTTCCTCCCAGCGCCTTCAGCTTGAGTTCGGAAGATCGAGAAAGTGGCAATGTGAACACATCGGTCGCTGGTGACGAGGAGGTTCCGTCATAATGGACTTGCAGGTCATTTATCTGCGTGATGTGCTGAACGTGGACTATGTAGGGGAACTTCCTGGGGTCGTGCCGCGCACTCTGGAAGTCACGGGACCCAATTTCCTCAATGCGGTGAAGGTGGAGATCAACGAAGAGGAGGCACCTTCTTTCGTCGTGGTCTCCAAGAACCGCATCCTTGTGCAGGTCCCAGACAGCCAAGAGAAGTCGATCATCCGCACCCTCGCTGTGCTGAGCAGCGATTTCACGAAAACCGTCAGCAGCCAAATGAAGTTTGAGCTCACCAATTTCCCACAGAAGGTAAGCGGACTGAAGAAGCTGATACAGTCCTTCGTCATGTATCTTCTTCGGTCTCCGGGTACCGATGCCTGGTACCCAAAGACTGGAGGCGGGGTCCAGAAATTGATCGGTGCGGAGTTTTCTCGGTCTAACGCTGGGGGAGTTACTGCGGCGTTCACCACGGCCGTCAGCAGAACCAGGTCCCAGATCATTTCGTTGCAGGCCTCTAACTCGCGCCTCACCGCTGCCGAGAAACTGGGATCTGTGTCGGTGCTCAGCGCCGTATTCAACGTACAGCAAACAGCCCTCGTCGCACGGATGGAACTAACATCCCAATCGGGGCAACGCGCGATCGTAGGTTTGGAGTTGTAACATGCCCGGAACAGAAGACCTCCAGGAATTCCTAGAAGAGAAACTTCTCACCTACGACCCAGACATCGATCTGGAAGATGGTTCTCCGGCACAAACAGAGATCATCGATCCCGTAGTGCGTAGGTTCACCCCAGACCCGTTCGAGATGGATGTCCCAACATTCATCCGTGCGCGGCTGCAGCAAGAGTACCCCAACCTCAGTTCTGAGGAAGGCGAGGCTTTAGCGGACTTGTTGATAAAGCCGATGGAGGCTTTGCTAGATCCAGTCATCCGTGAAGTCGAGTTCTTGCGCAAGAATAAGTCCTTGAACGATCAGGACCTCTTGTCCCCCGAGGAAGCAGATTCCCTGATGGGGAACTTCTTTGTGAGCCGTACTCGAGGAAGCAGATCTGTTGGGCAATGCAGGTTGTACTTCAACGCTCCAGTAGCTGTGTCCATCTCTTTGGGGAACGAGGCTTCGACGTCGGATGGGTTGAAGTTCGTCCCCTCATCGACACAAGAGATCTCTGCCGAGGCCATGCTATTCAACCAGGATGGCAACCTTTTCTACTTCGACGTTTCTTTCGAGGCAGAGACTGAGGGAGATGAGTACAACGTAGGTACAGGGGAAATCGTCAGCATCGCTAACGTTCCAGCAGCGGTAAAGATCACCAACCTTGCTCGGTTCAGAGATGGCGTTGCTGAAGAGTCTACACTCAGCTTTCTCGAGCGTGGTGAAGATAGCTTGACTGAGCGATCTTTGGTTGTACCTCGTGGAGCCATTGCTCGTTTGTTCGATCAATTCGGGGACCTGCAGCATCTGCAAGTTGTCGGGTTCAACGATACAGAAATGGGGAGGGACATTCTGAAGGGCGGTGGCTTGGGGCCCATCGTGGTCTACGGCACGGACGGCTACACGACCGATGACGGGGATGGTGACGGAGTGACGGATGTCTTCGGCAGCCCCTCCGCCACCTTCACTAGTTCTGTGGGAGCTGTGGGACCAGTTGAGGGTTTCATGCTCACACTGCAAAATGCGGACTACCCCGTCTTGGAGGTGATCTCTGACGAGTTTCTGAAGATCGGGGCAGCCCTGGATCCAGGACTGCCACCCGTAGATCCCGTCCCCCATCCCGACATGCCGGACGGGTTGAGCTCGCAGCAGTTCTATGTCAGGAAAAGTGTCATCACGATCTCTGATATCCCTGGTGGGCTAGTGAGCCCTGATGGTGTGAGCGGGGTTGTCGAGATCTCCGACGGCGAGGTTCACATCGGAGGTTGCACCGACTTTTACGTGAGGGGCACCGGTCTGGAAGAGGAAGAGCTGGTCATCGAGGCAGTCAGTGACGAGAGTCCCCTCATGGAGGGGCTGAATCTGGATACCAAGAAGGCCGGACTTCCAGCTGATATTGTTGAGGACCTTTCGTTGGCTGTGACCAGCGATTTCCTGGGTCAAAAAGTCCGGGTGGGGATGACTTTAGTCATCGAGACCGACGCAGGAAATGCAGGAGCGTACCAGATCGTAAAGGTTGCTCCTGGAGGAAACGCGCTAAGGCTTCAGGTAGATCCGGAGCCTGGCAGCACGGTCACTGGTCAGCGGTACAAAATCGTAGACGAGATAGATGTAAATCTTCTTGAGCCCAAGACTGTTCGTGGATCTGGGAGCGACCTAGTCACCATACTCGGTAGCTCTCAGGTGTCCACGGTTGCAGAAGTAGACTTCGATCAGCTGGGTACGGAGGAGGGAGACACACTCCGGATCACAGGGAACACGCTCAACGCGGGAGATTACAGTGTCGTCCAGATCACCGGCACTGGTAACAAGTTGCTGGTTCTGGGAACTGAGTTGAAGAAGACCTCCAGCAGTGAGTCTTGGGAACTGTTCAAGAAGGGGGACGGGCTGAGTCCACCGTTGCTCAGGGTCTCTAGCGTGGATATATTGGATTCTTCCCAGCAGCCTACGGGTAACGTTATCCCTTACGCAGATCCAGTCGACATTCAGTCTTCTGCTTTTTCCAATATCGGCGTCGGCAAGAAGAAAGAGATCAACGACGCCAGATTGGGCATTATCGGAACCGTAGATCTCTCTGGTGCGCTGGGAGCTTTGAACGGGACCACGATCAAGATCTCCATCAACGGCGGAGCGGTGTCCATCATCACTTTCTCAGCTGTGGCAGATCTACAGGATGTGAAGGACCAGATTGACGCCGGAGTCGGTTACAGCATTGCTGGGCAACGCGACACGGATCAGGGAGAGAGCTATCTCACTCTACGGTCCCGCAACAACTGGATTGTGGTAGACACCTCTGGTACCGCCAACACTCTCTTGGGGCTGTCGACCTCCTTCGCGGAAGACAATCGCCAAATCGTTAGCGAGTCTGCCGTTTCGGATTGGACTGATGCGACTCTAGATATCGAGGAGGAGCGGGACTCAGTCTATGTCCTTACGGGGGACAACATCGAGTTTTGGTATTTGCAGGAAGTCGAGGCAGAGAGACTTCTAGTGTGCCGAGTGGGGGACGACGGGAAGGTGATCTTTCCTCTTCCCGATGAGAAAGCCACAGTACGGATTGGATCTAGGTCCTTCGGCAAGCTCCGTTGTTACTTCCTTGAGCCAACGTCTTTTGAGGTGAGGGGAGACTACAGGAAGGCAGCGATCAAGTCGGGCAACCCTCCGGCTGCAGGGGAGCACGCTCCCAATGTTGTCTTAGGAGAAATCGCACAAGATGAGGAGCCAAGAACGGAGTTCTCTTACGATCTATACGGTGACCAGTCGGCCTACTTCCGTTTCTTCCCAGACCCTGCGCTCGAGCACACGCTCTTGCCTGCAGGAGAAGAGTCTGTGCCCGACAACCTCTATATCGCCTCGAGCGGGGATACGTTCGTAGAAAGCGAGAAAGACCCGCCGTCCGGCGATGGTAAGTACTCTCGTGCAGAAGAGATCGACTTCCTTTTGCGGGAGGTTCTCCCCGGCGACATTCTAGAGATCACTTATCAGCCGGTGCAAGGGACGGCCGACATTCGGGACAAAACTTCCGGAGGCGACGTAGAGTATGACGCACCCCTAGACCCGGACTACGTCATTGCCAAGACCTTGCTCTTCTCTCTCGAGAACGGTCCCGACAAGACAGTGACGTTCTCGGCGGAGGTAGATGGCCCAGATCGACTGGTAGCTGAAATCAACAACCAGTTAGGCGAGACCATCGCTTACGTAGAGGACGATACTTCAACGAGCAAGAAATACCTGCGTCTAGAGGCCGACATCGAGTTCGATGTGAAGGGCGGAACTGCGCTCTCTATCCTCGGGCTCTCCGTCACGAATAATCACGCTAACGCGCGTGGTAGATACGTCGTCGAAGACTCAGGTTACATCTCTGGAGCCACATCAAACCACATGCGGTTGTCGATCAAGAAACCGGAAGATCTTGTGCTTCTCCCGGGGGATGTGTGGGGTGGTTTTGCTGCAGGGGATGTGGGACCTTCGCAACATTTCAAGATTCATCGCAAAGGTGTCCAGCGAGTTAGCTCTACGGAAATGCAAGACAACACAGAAGGATCTCTGTACTACGCTGACATAGAGGTGGTTTCTTACGGAGCTGGAGATGAATTCAACATCGAGGCTGACTTGCAGCTCGAGGTGGAGAACCACAAGTCAGATGGTTACCGGCTGTCGAACGACGACGAGGACCTGACCTTTTCTATCTACGAAGAGCCTTCAATGATCATCAGCAGGAGGGTCTTGACTCCCGGGAGTACCGACTCTCCCGAAAACACGACGCAGATCTCTCAACAGAATATCCAGGTGAACTACGAGAGATCTGAGTTAACGGAAGAGGTTCAGCGTTTCGCTTCTTCAGAACTCGATAGGGTGCTGTGCGCCAGTATTGTGGTCAGACATCTGGTGCCGCATTTCGTGCAGTTCGAGCTCGTCTACCAGGGCGGGTCTCAGGAAAGTGTCATCGAATCAGATCTAGAAGACCTAATCGATGGGTTACTTCCGGACGAGGTTCTCGAGGCGTCTGCAATCGGCAACATCCCGCGCAGAAGAGGAGCTGAGAGAGTAGAGATGCCGATCACGTTGCTTGGCGTGGTTCACAACGTAGATAGGACGATACAGATCGATAGATCTGAGGACGCGATCAGTAGGGGGAGGCTGGCGACTTTTATCCCTGACGCGCTATCGATCACGCGCCAGACGTCGTCTTAGTCTTCGGACCCTCCTACGATCGGAATAGCCGGTTCTACCGCTCGGCCCACATTTCCTGTCTTTAGCACGATCCCGGAATGCGGATCGAACTGTTCACCACAAGCTACGCATTCTAGGTAGAACTTCGGGAGGATGTCCTCGCCCCGGTACATTGAGTGATAGTTGCCCAGCTTTCTACAGTTCCCTCCGCAGCGCGGGCAGCTTTGTGCCGAGTAGAACTTTTCTCGATCTTCTGCTCGTTTCGTCACAACGTCCTCGTGCCCTTCGAGCAGTTTTCTGGTAATTTCTGGATCGAGAAATTTGAGGTCCATAACTTGATACTACCTCTCAGCATTACCTTATCTCAAGAGTTTGACCGTCCCTGCTCTCAGAGAGTAGAATCGTGGACCAAGATCTACTTGCTGGAAACCTCCAAAAATGGGTGACTTAGCATGACGGAACATGAGCGCAGAAGACGCATCTTGAGCGCTATCAATTATTGGCTCCCCCGCAGTTGGGCAGACGGCGGACACCGCTATCGCCTCGGAGATCTTTCTTTGACCGGAGATGAGGAAGATGGCGGGGCAGAGTTAACAGTGTTCAGGGAGTCTGAACAAGCTGTAGTGACGTTCACCAATGAGGAGTGCTACGGGAGTCCTCTGAGTCCTAACGCGGCCAGGGCCCGCGTTTATGGATCTAGCTTCGAGTAGAGGAGATAGGCCATGGCCAACAAGTTTCAGAATGGGCTCTTGTTGAGCACCTCGATTGCTGGCCGGGGAGGACATTTGTTCTCCCGCTGGTTGGTCGAGTGGTTGACTCAAGTCGTGGGGTGGACCCTGCGGGATGAAGATCCAACGGACTCGAGCTGGACTGATGTCGAGGCTTCTGGATCGGGGGACGGCGCCACAACTGCCAACGCCGATCGTATCGACATGTCTGGTAGCTCCAAGACCGACTGGGACACCGACGACCGCGGGAAGTACATCACCATCACAGGGATCACGGGGACTGCCGCAGAGGTAGAGAAGAATGGCATCTACCGCATTCTGGATGTGCTGGCTGGGAATATTCTCGTTCTCGACATCAAGCGCGGGGTGCACGAGGACGGTTTGCCCGATGGCAAGTCCTTCAGTTGGCGTTTGTGGGACGGTTCCGCAACGTACATCCCCGATCCAAGCAAGTACGCCGTAGTCAGGGCCGCCTATTCCCACACTCCCTCTGAGCCCAACTTCGACATCCGTTTGCTTACCACGGCTACTGGAGGTGCTTGGTCCGGGTTTCCTTCTATAGCTATCGGTCCTTTTGGAACTTGGAACAACTCCTCGCACGCGTGGGATGATTCCCGCAACACATCGCAGAAGAACCCCACCACTACAGGAGCGAGCACGGTCGTTGATACGTATGTGTGGGCTTTCGGTACAGATGATCACGCTGTGATCTGTTATTGGAATCAGACGAACAACGTACCTAACTTCATCTATCTGGGAGAGATCGCTGTGGATGACACTTCTGTGGATACGAACCCCGGGGTGATCGTTTACGGTGGGGCTGGATCTGCAAACCCAGATGTTTGGCCGAACATGTTCGGTTATGCAAATGGTGGCCAGGTTGAGGACAGTGGGCGCGGTATGTCGGCTCTTCCTTCTGACGACACGGAAGTGACGTACTATTTGCAAGTGCCGACGATTCCGGTGGGGGTCAACAACCATGTTTTGGGCACTGGGTCCCAACGAATGAGTAGCTGGAGCCGGTATTTGTATCGTGTGGAGATAGAGCTGGAGTGTCGAACCTCCGGGCACATGGAGCACCGGGGGGAGTTTAAGGATTGCTGGATGACTTCCAAAGCCAATCAGAACTTGATGGCGTTCGGCGATGGCCCGGCTCCAGATTTCTACTTGCATATGTTCGGTGGGTTCGCAGCTACCTGGAACGGCAGCTCCATCCACGTGCAGAAGTAGCTAGGAGGATCAGATGGCTAGCCATTGGATCAGGGAAGCACGTTTCATGCAATCCCCTGGTAGATCTGGGATGAACTTCTGGAGTAAGTGCGTTTGTTTCTTCCTCTACCATGTCCTCGGGTACACAAAGCCCCCCGGCGGAGCGAGCGAGTTTGAGAACGCCACATCGGGATCTTACGATCCCGCTACTTCGTACGAGAGCAACGGGACTTCTGGCGTTTTCTCTGGTTCTAACAAGAACCTAACCGAGACGGGTGCGTTTTCCGCGGCAGGTGGGGAGGTAGACAAGTGGGCTCTGGTGGTAGATGCCTCGAATCCTGAGAATAGCGGATTCTATCGGATCCTCACTAACCCCGATGCGAACACCATCGGCATCGATTTCCGCACCGCGGCTTCGGAGTACCCGACAGCAGCTACTGGTCTCTCGTGGTGGATCTTGTCGGAGGATTACCAGACCCCGAGCACGAATGGTGATTGGTGGCGCTTGGTCACTCCCCATGCGGACGCCTGGGAGATCGAGTGCAAACTGAGCACCAATAACTGGCTTGAGTTCTCCGTTTCCATGGATGGGGTGTGGACGGCTTCTGGGGAGATCATCGGCCCGGCTTATTACAACGACAACAACTCAGCAGACGCCAACACCAGATACCTGTATCTCGAAGGAGATACAGAGGGCACTCATCTCAACATATGGGAGTTCAACACCAACGGCGGTAGTTCTTTGGTCACTACGGCTCAGATCACACCTTGGGAGACTGACCCAGCCCATTCAACTTCCGAGCTACGCGCCATCATGGGACCTGACACAGCAGTGACGGTTTCCGCGGAACAGATCAACCGAGAAGGAGATAGCACTGATTGGGGGAACGGGAAGGTTTGGAGGGACAGTGACCAAGGCCAACACCACGTACGGTGTCTCGAGTGGTCTTACAGCGACGACGACGAGGGGTTCACCGTGTGGACCAGTAGAGAGGCGAACGCGCGTAAGAGCGCCAACGACGTGATGACTGGGACTCACTTGATCATGGACTACTTGAACAACAGTGAGTTCTACGAGTTGTTGGGGCGCTTGGAGGGTCACGAGTCCATTCGCGGCAATCTCAACGAGATGCAGACCATCGATCACGACGGTGGCACAAAGAACAGGGTCCATCTCCAGAACGGAGTCTTGCTCCCCTGGCCTGGGTTCACTGTGCAGTACACGCCGTAGGTTTGATTCATGTCTAGAGACGGGTTCGCTAGTCCGCAGAATTACAGCCCCGGGGAATGGGTTGACGGGGTAAGTGAACCAAACCCGACAGGAACCGCATCAGATCAAGATTATGTCCCCGGGGAGTGGGCAAGTGGGGCAGCTGCCCCCAATCCTGAAGGCTTTGCTTCGGATGGTCCGCAAGTCACGCCTGGGAGTATCTACGGTTGGCGGGACATACTTTTAGATGTCACTCCGCCGATAATCGACACTCTCTTTCCTGCCGATTCTTCTTCCGAGAACTCTGTCTCGACAAACATCTCGTTCTCTACGAAGGACGTAGACGGTCAGGGGGTGGACCAGGATACGATCAATGCCACTGTAGAGATCGACGGTGGCGGCGCTGCTGACGCGATCATCAACGGTGTGTTCCAAGCGGGATGGGACGGGCCGGGGAGTTCTATCTCTGCTAACGCTTTCGACGGCTATGATGTGGTCATCGACCCGACGGGAAGCTTCTCTTCGTACGATGAGGTAGAGGTGGTAGCCAGCTGCTCCGACTTGGCTGGCAATCCTTCGGGGAATGAGACGTGGAGCTTCTTCATTGAGGATCTCGTCGACCCCACGATCGACACCCAGTCCCCCACAGGCACAGACGTAGCCGAGGGAACCAACGTATCTTTCTCCACGAAAGATGTTGGTGGATCTGGTGTGGACTCATCCACGATCAACGCCACTATAGAGATCAACGGCGGCGGAGAGGTGGATGCAATCATCAACGGGGCGTTTCAGACTGGATGGGATGGGGGAAGTAGCTCGATAACCCCTAACGCTTTTGACGGCTACGATGTCGTAATAGATCCAACTTCTGACTTCGGTTCCCTTGACTCCGTGATTGTACGGGTCGACTGCGACGATAATGAGGGAAATTCAGCCACACAACTGGTGTGGGGATTTGCGGTAAGGGACTACGAAGCACCCACGCTCCAGAACTTGGTGCCGGACCACCTGGATACTGGAGTGTTGATCTCTAGTAACGTGGTTCTGGAAATCGTGGACCCGTCCGGGGTAGATCCCGCGGAGACCGTCATCACCATTGAGGGGTCCGTGGCGTGGACCGGAGACGCTCCAGCCGCCGGTTTCGCGGGATCTAAGTCCGTCGTAGCGGATGGGTATCAGTACACCCTTAACCCCGACGTAGACTTTCCTTTCGACACACAGATAGATATCGACGTAGTTGCCAAGGACTTGAGCGCAGCGGCTAATACGCTGAACACGTCCTACTACTTCGAAACAGAAGAAGACGTCACAGCGCCCACATTCACCAACAAGCTTCCCGCTCCCAGCTCTACGGGGAACGTAGAGACCTCCAACGTGTCAGTTTCCGTCAATGACGTTGGGGGAACGGGGGTAGTCCAGAGTACGATCAATATGTCCATCGGAGGCGTGGACGCGATCATTAACGGTGTAGTCCAGACTGGATTCGATGGGGTGGGTAGTTCGATCTCCGCTAACGGTAGTAACGGATTCGATGTCGTCATCGACAAGACTACCGACTACGACGAGTACGAGTGGGTTACAGTAGAAGTATCAGCGGAAGATAACGAGGGCAATCTTGGCGCCACGACATGGTCATGGCGTGTGGTGGACTATCTCGGCCCGCTGGTAACCCCCGTGGACCCGATTGCGGGAGAGTCGGGCGTAGCTGTCGATGCAGTGATAGAGGTCAATGTCACTGACGCGCAGAGCATAGATGCAGGACTCACTGTTGAGGTGGATAGGGGAGCAGGGTTCGAATTGGCCTTCGAAGAAGGAGGCAGCCCCCAGTTCAAGCCGGGGTTTGATGGCCCTTCCTCTGCCAAGACGTCTGTCGCTGGTGGGTACAAAGTGGTCATAGATCCCGTGGTGGACTTCGACTTAGCTACTACGGTTTTCGTTAGGGTGACCGGACAAGATCCCGACGGGAACCCGACGAGGTTGTGATGGCTACCTATTCGTTCACAACCACAGTCTCCATGCCGGTCAGTGCCGATTGGCCCTGTATGGATATCGGCGGAGCGCAGATGGGGAATATCCTCCTGCTGTCTGATGTGACAGCTAGTAGAGGTTCTCCATGGTTGACGCTCGACGGAAACAACGACCTAGTCCTCATGAGCGATGATTCCATCGCTACGATTCTGACGATGTCTTTGCCGATCGGGCAAAAGTTCACTTTCGAGACTACGTTCAAGCCTACGTCGTTGCCCACCAATCTCGACGACTTGACCCAAAGCCGTTTCTTCATCGCTGTGTTTGACGCGCAAGACAATGCTGGGGGAATCTTGATCTCTCAGGCTGGTCTGGCGATTGTCTCCTCTTTCGGTAACACCGTTATGCCGATAGCGGGCAGCCAAAACATCATTCTTGAGGGTGACGACTACTACACCCTGCGCATGGTCGTGGACGGCGAAAACAACGTGATGGATCTATACGTCACGAAGTCTGACGAGGTAGACGTCACAGGTCACCAACTTCGTTACACCACAGCCGCACCAATTACCCCGGCGGGCACTCCAGACAGCGCCAGGATCGAGATATTGGGTAACGCTGGCAGCACGACTTTGATCAAGTTCGATGAGCTCCGGTGCAACTGTCTTGAGCTCGTTGTGCCTAACCAAAAACCGATTGCGGACACAGGCAGAGACCAAACTGCGGTTCTGGGCTCCATCATTGCGTTGGATGGTACGGCGAGCTACGACCCGGAAGGTGAACCCCTCACTTATCGATGGACGCTTTTCGCTGCTCCCGATGGCTCGAGCTATCGGCAAAGTGGATCGGGTGGTTTCACGGTTGACGATCTAGACGGGGATGATTTCACGGCTTGGTTCGAAGAGACGGGGGAGCCGTGGAGTGTGGATAACTCTCCCAGCTTACAGCCAGGAGACATTTTAGTCGTCGGCGATAGCCAGTATATCGTGGATGACACCGATTGGACCCTCAACGCGACGACCGGGAAGTACGAGCGAGGAGGAGGTTGGGATAACAACAAGCTGCGTGTCACACTGGACGCATTGCCGATCAATTTGTCTGATCAAACCTGGGACCTCTACTTCTCCGACACGTTCTACAACGACCCAACCGCCCCTTCCCCCACAGCCATTCCGGATGTGGAGGGGCTGTACGGACTACAACTGGTCGTGAACGATGGGAGTCTAGACAGCCTGCCTGCGCAGGGTCTGACGAACATCGCTCCCAGTAACGTCGCTTTCGGTTATGTCCCCGATGTGAACTTCATCTGGGATTACCTCTCCGACGCCTGGAACCTCTTCGATGACCGAGATCCAATCACGACCATGTGGTCTGGGTTCGCACAAGTCGCCTCCAACATTTTGTTGACAGCTTGGCAGCTGGACTACGCTAAGAGCCTGGTGGATATCCAGCGACAGTTTCAACGTCGGTGGCTCGACTACCGTACGTTGTACACCGAGCCGCAAGAGGATAGAGACGACATCACGCTTACGATAGTGCGGGGGACTGTCGTGAAGGATATCGACGGCGGGAAGACGTTCGCTAGCGACGAAACTTTGTTGATCTCTAAGGATGGCGGGGACGAAGTGACGGTCACCCTCTCGGGGGCGATGACCGCGCAAGAGATAGTAGACAAGATCAATCTAGATCTAGGCGAGGAGGCTGCGTACTCGAAGACTGCTTCTTTGGTCAACAGCGGAGGCGTGGACTACCTGGTACTGAGCTACTCCGGCCTGCTCGTCGTGAGCAAGGACGGTACAGCTAATGGCACGATGGGGTTTGACACGGAGAACGATACCCAGAACTCTCTCAGTGGGACGGACGGGGAAAGCGATCCTGTTCACGATCCAAGCAATCCGCAGCTTACCGCGTTTAAGGCCAGTGACCCACTGGTGGACTTCTCGTCGTTCGCTTCAAAGAACAGCGTCTTGTCCTTTGACGGTGCGGGTTACGAGATAAAGAAGGTGGCTGGCACAGATCAACTCACGGCCAGCCAAGATTTGACGGAAGGGATCGGTAAGTCTTGGGAAGTTTGTTCGACCGTAGAGGCCGTGAACTCCGATTTCACTGATAGGTTAGTCACGGTCGGTGACATCTTGATCTTGGAAGTTAGGGCTAGTGCCGCTGACCCGTCGACCAAAGTGCTGTGCGAGGTCCTCGGGGTAAGAAACAAAAAGATCGGATTCGACGCGCGGCCGTTGTTCGAAGCCACGGGAGGCAGCATCTCCTCGTACGATGTCGCGTTGCACGGTGTGCAGCGTGTCAGCTCAATTCCAGTGAATGAGTTGGTAGAGCGCATTCCGCGGCTACAAGAAATCATCCTAGACCCTCCAGAGTTCTTATCGGAGAATCGGGATTACACCATCAGCACTAACAGTGATGGCGTGCGCGGGATACATTTCCGTGAAGACTTGTACAGCTTCGACGACCCGCCACCGGATATCTTGTGGGCGGAGCAAACGTTCCTCGACAATAAACCGATGATCGAGGACAACTACGGTAAGCCGATTGGGTTCTTGATCGAGCACATGGAGGAGAGCTCGGACGATCTGGACTACCTATCCGCGGTGAGAGGGTTGTGGTACGCCTTCTTCAATGGTCCGTCATTGTGGAGCGTCAGGGTAGGGATCCAAATCCTGTTAGGCCTTCCCTTCGCTGAAGTGGATGGAGTAGTCACCGATATCAACGAGACGTACAACGCCAACTACATCCGCATGTTGATCCAAGATAGTGCGGACGACGCAGTTGTACGGTCTTACTTCATCCCTCGAAATGCCAACTTTGAGGAAGACGGCGTCTCGATGATCGCGGACAATCCCTCCACGGGGGAACCGTACCAGGTCGGAGACACCGTAGATCAGTTCTCACCACTCTCTCAAGGTGTCGAGCTCCTGGATTGGATAAACGACCCGGATTGGTGGTTGGGGTATCACGGACAGGGTGTGTTCCTAGAAGTGGACAAGTTTTTCCGCTTTTTGGTACGTGCTGACATAGACGTGTTCAGCATTGCGAACTTGGTTCTGGCCATAGACTTCGTCAAAAAGATCAAGCCTAGCTACACGTTCCCTATGTGGGTCGTCTTCAAACGAGTGCCCGGGGACACCATCAGTGTCACAGATCCAGATATCCTGGAGAAGCTGGGCACGCTTTACCTGTATGACCATCCGGCTTGCGCCAAACAGATCACAGACCAAGGGTCTGGGGGAGCGTACAGGTTTGACGACACGGACGAGTCGGGTAACTACAACTGGGCTTTTGACGGGGTTCCGCACGGTGGTAGTGCCAAACCTGAGTTCCTCTACGACAAGAAGGCTCTGTGCCCAGACATGGAGATCACCGGTATTTTGAGCGCCTACTGGGCTGGAGGGGTCTTTCCTTTTGACTGGCTTTGGGCGTTTGACGATGGTGGCGGGGGTGACGTTGTTCCTTTGTCCGGGCCTTTGGGATCTCCTCCACCCAGCGGAGGACCGTACGGAACGCCGGTAGGGACCATTCAGTTCGACACTCCATATTCAGCTGGGTGGTACACGCGTGGCAAGGTATTGTAGACACTTGTCTTTGCGGTGAAGAGATCATAGACTGGTTCCGGAGAAAGCAATGAAACTTCGAGACTACCCGCTAAAACCAAAGGGGCTTTTGATCCCGGCTAACGTGACAATCACTGCGCGAGAACGCGGGAAGATTGTCCCTCGTCATTGCCGACACTCTCACAATATCTGGGTAGATCTCGGTCGAGAGTATCTAGCTCGTGTAGTGGCGCCGAATACTGCTCTGGACGACCACTACGCTGAGAGCGCCGGCAACAGAGAGTTCATCAAATTCATGGGAGTGGGTATCGGCGGGGATAGCCAAACGCATCCTTCAGCGTACGCGTCACCGCTCAGTACTGACTACCCTCCAGCAGACCCATCTGGGGTTCCCGGTAATACGGGTAACGCCCAATCAGATGACGACCTCACGGTAACGCACCTTGAGCGTCCCGTGAAGATCAACTTGGATGCAAACCCTTACACGTGGCTCGCTCCAGTGATCACACCCGTCACGTTTCTGAACAGCAGCCGCACAGTTCGGTTTGACCACCTGTTCGATACCACCGACGTTAACGAGGCGAACGTTCCCTCCTACTCAGTGGTCCCCCTTTCAGAAGTCGGTCTGTTCATAGCTACCCAAGATCCAGAAGCCGCTAACGTCTATGACGCCGGTAACCCACCTAGCTATGTGGGTGCCGGAAGACAACAGTTGGTGGCCTATAACACCTTCGAGGCGATCCCGAAAACAACTTCTTTCTCACTCGAGATCCGGTGGGAACTTAGGTTCTGATAGGAGAGACAGATGTCCAACCTTCCACATCCTCTTGGTGACAGTAGCGCGGGAGATCTCTTCTACCCGGGCTCGCCTCAAGTTGTTGCCGCAGACTCCCCCGGGGCAGCCGGAAGTCGCGCAGTAGAGTTTGGAGAGGACGGTCTCTCTTCGGCGGTCAACAGAGGGCTCTATGCCCTCGGTAAGAACGACGAGTACATCCAGGAGCGGATGGAGGAACAGATCGCCCGCCCGGACTTTGTCACTTTCACTCCTGCGGGAGGAAACGGCGACGAGTACACGTTTTCTGCCGATGTGTGGTGCGGAGACACATTCTACACCCCCGAAGATCAAAGTGTCCGTGATTCTTTGATCAGTGTACTGGATGAGAAGTACAACGATCTGATCGACCCAACGACCGGAGACAAGATCGTAGTCCGGGAAATCAAAGACGCTCTCAGCGTCAGCCAGGTCGGGTCTGGGTTCTCTACCAACCCTATCGTTACCTTCAGAAAGGTAGATCCCGTCACGGGGGCGCTGGGCGCGAACTACACCATTCCTGACGGGACCGTTGTCTGGTTGGCTTTCGGTCGGGCCGCTACGTTGGACGAGCTCACGACAGACACAAATGTTCGCGACTCGTGGTTCCGCGGATTCTGTCGATCTGTTGGAGAGATCCACGCTGGGTCTTTCTTGAAAGACGGTAGCAGGAAGGCTACAGGGAACTTCGATCTCGACAATAACCTCTTGGATGTAGTGGAGCGCGTTAGGGGTGCTAGCGGGGTGGCGCTCACCCTCGAGGCTACTGGGGCTTCTCCTGCACACCTCAATTTGCTTTCCTCCAACGAGGTTCAGTTCAGGGACACTCACCTCGGCGGGTACTTGTCACTGAATGATGGGGATTCTGCCCTGGGAGGAGATCACACTTCTGTCCTGACGTCTCTCAACAGTAAGACGGCAGTTTTGAACGGCGCCGTGGGTATGGGGTTGTTGAATAACGCCTCCATCACTTTCACCGACGCCACGGGAGAGATCTCTTGGGCTGAGATGTATTACATCTCCCCCAACGGTGACCGTATCGTCGTCGCTGCAGATTCGTTGAACGCGACAGATAGTCAGCAAAGTTGGTTAGCGATCAATACCGGAACTGGTCTGATCGAGGAAGTAGCATCTGCCTCACTCACGATGGCGCACATCCCGTTGTATTACTACTACTGGATCGGCGCCTCGTTCGTGCAAAAGTACGACGTGCGTCGTCTTCACGACGGCAGAACAAACGGCATGGTGGTCACTGTTGGTGTCGGTGACTGCGACTTTGCCAACAACCGTCTTCAAGAAGCTCTAGACTTCATCACGCTCATACGTTCTGTTGGTCTCACGCCGACCACGGCTCCTCCTAGGATCAGGATCATTGGGGCTGTTGATGCGACTGCTGCGCAGCTTGTGATTCGCGGTAGCTGCGTCATCGAAGGTGACGACCAGACTACGTCCCAGATTTTCACCACCGACGACGAGACTGTTTCCGCGATCGACTGTGGTCTCAACCAAGTAGTGTTCAAGAACCTGACGATGGTGGCTGCTTCCATGTCTGGAGCAGACAACCAGGTCAGTTGTTTCTACCGGCCGGGATCTAGCAGCAGATTCGAGAACATCTTTTTCGCTCAAGCGGGCACCGATTCGTACAAGGTGGTGTTTCTGGCGGACTCCACTGCCGTAGGGTACATCCACATCCGCAACTGCGGTACGCTTTCGGGGCACAACGTTGGCGGTTTGCTAGACTCTCTCACCACTGGCAAGTGGACGTTCACACACATTGAGAAGTGTGTGATCGACGCGAATGGTTTGGGAGGGACACGCCCAGACGGATTGATCACCCACGTTGGTGACAGTCTTTGGATTGACGACTGCTACTTTATCGGTGACGCCAACGTGACCAACGCCGTGCGGGTCGGGCACAACTCGCATCTTCACGGAAACGTATTCATTCTCAACACCGCGTCGGACGGCGTACTTCCCTATCGCGCGTCGGGGTCTGGGGAGTTTGTTCTTAACTTCGAGAACAACTACTTCCTCACTGCGGGTAAGGGCATCAGCTTCGACGAGATGTCCGGTGCCAATACGACGATGAAGCTCGTCGCCAGAGGGAACACGTTCAACGCGGTATTGGTTCCGTTCTCCCTCGAGCTCAGCGTTTCCCTCCATCAGAATTCGTGGACACGTATTTCCAAGAACCACGTGTACAACTGCACGAGCTTTCTGCTGACGGACAATGACATCCGTGGAGTATACGTGGAAGGCAACTTTGCCTACTACATCGAAGAGTACTTTGCGCTCTTCCCTACTGGAGGCGTCGTCTCGGCTGTAATCAGGAACAACTACATCGACAGTTGGGACTACACGCCTAACGATACGCCTTGCATCCACTACCAGGGAACCGACACCGAAGACGACTTCTGTTTGATCGAGAACAATGTCTTCATCGCAGGACACACTGGCTCTGGTTACGCTATCCACGCAGAGGCTGGACAGTGTCGCGTCGAGGCCAACTTGTTTTCCAGATCTGTAGAACCGGACACCTGGATCTACATGGAGAAGCTGTACGGGTCTTGTGTTGTCGGGAACTACTTCGGTTCTGCTGACGAGCACGGCGTGTACCTTCACAACTCGGGATCTGTCTCTACAGACCACCATTTCGTTTTCTCCGGCAATCACTTTGACGGTGTCAGCGCTGCTGGTTTCGCGTGCCTCTACATTGCCGGGTTCGGTGGAGTTACGGTGAGCTCGAACTCCTTCGGTGACGGGACACGTTGGCTAGGGAGGGCGATCCACATCGCTGAGTCTGGCAGTGTTTTGCCCTATGGCGTGACGGTAGATGGAAATGTGATCCGAGGCAGCAAGGGTCAGGGGTCCACTTCTGCTACGCTCTACGTGCAGAACTTCGCTACAGACTATGAAGGATTGATCATCTCCAACAACTCGTTCGTCGAGTGCGGGGACGATCCTAGTGCAGACACTGCTTCCAACATCATCTACATGGGGGGCAGCGGAGTCATCAGTGGGAACTCTTTCGTCGACTCTTACGGCTCGTCCAACGATGGCGGCAGCGCGGTTCAGGCCATCATCAATTGCGCCGTCGAGCACATCGTTGTCTCCAGCAACTACATCTTCCAAGACCTGGTTGACGGGAAGACGACGCTGGCGCACTACAAGGCCATTGTGCTAAACGCCAACTGTTCGTGCTGCAACAACTTCCTGAAGTTCCATGGGGACAACGGAACTGCCGGCCCGGATCAATTTTACGCCATCGACATGATCAACGCTGACGCGTCGATTGTCATGGGAAACTGGATCGGCGGAGATTCTGAGACTGCAGACGATGCTAGCGGATACAACTCCATTATCGGAACTAACGCAGACGAGTGTGTTGTGATGGGGAATTACTGTGGCCGGCACGCTTTTGCCGTACAGTCTGGATCTGGTGGAGCTGTGATTGGGAACGTGATGACAAGCGCAGCCACCTTCATTGTTGGGGGTGGGCATCTTTACGAGACTGCCTCTGACAACGATCCATTGAACAAGAACAATGTTTAAGACTCATTAGGATTAGGGAGTACGCCATGGATAAGATCGTAGACATGTTCTTGGGTTGGCAAATCGTGTTGATCTCGTTCTGCACGTTTGTCGTGCTAAGCACGATCAAGAGAATCGGCACCAAGAAGAAGGATGGGAAGATCGTAGGGGGTTTTGCACATCATGGTGTATGGAAGTCTCTACAGCCCGTACTGCCGTACCCACTTTCTGTAGGTCTGTGTTTCATCCCCGGTGTGCCCCTACCAGAGATGGCCACCTCATCCCTAGCCACCAAGATCATGTTTGGTCTAGTGGCTGGGTGGCTAGCTGACAAGGTCTTCCAGATCGTCAAAGGCGCCCTGGAGAAGGCGGGCGTCAAGTTCCCCGAGAAGGAGTCTTAAGATGAACGACTGGACGAGGAGTGCGTTCTTTGACGAGCTACAGAAGATCGCGAGATCTACACCGCAGTTTGAGGCCGCCATCCAACGTGGCGCGGGGCGGATGACCCCAGAGGCCTACTCCATCGGTCATGCCGACTGGAAGAGGCAGCAAGCTGTCAAGAAGCAGATGGCTCCTGCTGTTGCTCGACATCGCGCGATGCAGGGTCGAGTGGCCAAGAAGGCAACGAAGCCAGGTTTGCTCAAGCGTGTTCTTCGTCTGGCTGCGTAGGAGAAGTGATGGTCAAGGTTTGGGAGTGGCTGAAGAAGAACTGGAAGTGGATCGTCTTCCCTGTAGGGATCTGTCTCGCTCTACTGGGATGGTATCTCTGGTGGACCAAGTCTCCTCCCGACGATGTGAACTCTTCCACGACCAATGATGCCGCAGACCAGGCTATCAAGGACACCAACGACGCCATAGACAACAAGGAAAAGGCGTTAGAAGAGCTCGAGGAGAAGCACGGGGAAAAGCTCGCGGCGATGACCGACGAGCAGCGGGCTGAGTTTGAGGAAGTCAAGAAGAAGCCCATAGACGAGGTGGCATCGTGGATCGACAGTCTCTAGAAAGATTCTTCGACGAGCTGGAGAAGATAGGGCAGCTGGGTGGTGACATTGACGACCTTTACGCGACGCCCAACTCTTCGATCGTCCCGACCTTGAAGCGCGTCCACAACATCGGCAAGATAAAGGGCTCGAGCTGGACTGAGATAGGCCCGGTTGGGCAACGTGAGGGGCGTACAGCTTCGTACCCTAAGCTTCCTTGGGTGCGGGACAAGATCGCGATGACCAAAGAAGCTGAGCCCCCTCCACCAGAAGGCGTGACACCAAAGCAATGGGACAAGATCTTGTCCCGCAAGTCCAAGTCGAAGGAGATGGCTACGAAGCTGGCCTACAAGCTCCAAGGCCACGACAACGTCCAGGGCCTGCAGATCGCCATCGAGAACCGCAAAGGCAGCGTGAGGAAGGGCAAGGACTCAAATGGCCATGAGTGGCGCACGAAGATGAGGATGCCCTACGGATACCTTGTAGGCACCAGGGGCGCCGACGGAGAGCCCGTTGATGTTTTCGTCGGCCCCGACAAAGAGGCTCCCGATGCCTTCGTGGTCCACCAACGCAAGGATGACGGCAAGGGCTACGACGAGGACAAGGTGATTTTAGGGGTGCGGAGTAAAAGGGAGGCCAAAGAGGCTTACCTCAAGCACTACGACGACCCCAAGTTCCTCGGGCCTATCTCTAGGGTCTCTGTGGAGCGATTGCGGAACTTGGTGAAATCCAAGAGAAAGCTGTCCAAGATAGCCCAGGCCCAGGAGCAGGAGCCAGGCAAGGTCACGAGATTCCTACGGAAAGCTGGCCCTGGTCTAGGAGGTGCAGCAGGTCTAGGGATCGGCGCCCTGCTCGGAGCTCGCCGTGGGAAGATGCTCAGGGGTGCCTTGACTGGCCTGGGTACCGGGGCGACCTTCGGTTGGGTGCCTGACATGGTGCACGGCGTACGAGAAGGGGTGCAGGAGCTGAGATGAGGACTATGGTCGCGCTGTTCACCCTCCTAATCTGCGGCCCGTCCTGGGCGCAGTCAGAGCCTTGTATGGAGCAGGACTACTCGAACCCGAAGAAGGCCCCTAATTGGCGTTGTCCAGGGCCGGATGAGAGCATCCTGGTTCCAGACCTCAAGTTCCGGCCGTCCCTGGGGATCGAGGCTGGGAGCCTGGTGACCGAGAAGGGGGCGAAGAAGCCCTTCCGGTTGGACTACAGCGCGGTCCTCCTGGACCAGAACAAGGTGCTGCAGTTGGGGCTCAAGATCCAAGGCCTCCGTCGCCTTCGCTGGCTCGAGCGCCATAAGGCGACTGAACGAGTAGAGATTGAGAAGAAGTACATGGCCGATCGCCTGAAAGCACAGCTCGATCTCGAGAAGAGTCGAGTGAAAGTCCTCGAGCAGCAGAGAGACCGAGCTCGCAAGGAGCGAGACAAGGCCAAGAAGTGGTACCGCTCGTGGACATTCGGTCTCGTTGTAGGGATTGTCACAACGGCTGCGACTGTGGTAGCTGTAGGGTATGCCGTCAAGTGATCGACTCTGCTGTTGCGTTTGCGGCGGTCTAGAGTTTCTGCTCCTCTATTCGATCCTCCTCCTAGTAGGCATCTTCTCCCCACGAGTCAGGAAATGGACGCACTCGTTGCGGCACAAGGACTGCTCGCACAAGTCGTGTGACAGCTAAGAAGAGATCCGGATCTCTTCTGCAAGAGCTCTTTTTCTTCCGTCTCCGAAAGACAGCGAGCGACACTTCCAATCCCCGTCTTGCGCCGGTTAGGGATCTGCCCACCTTCTCCTGGTTTCCCTGTACCAGGTATTTGTCGCAGCGTGGGTCAACTACGTTCGACCTTTTGGCCGGTCGACCAGGCCAGCAAACCCTCTCTACTCTAGTCGTCGCCTAGAGGGCGGAATCAGCGACGATGCATCCGACTGTTTTTTACGTCCGCGCCGGAACTCTCGGACAACCTCACTATAGCGTGAGGAGCTGCCTCCGTTGCCACCGTTAGGTGACCTTCGTCTGAGGAGGAGGCAATCCCTGCATCGGCTCCCGATTGATTGACAGGGCTTTTTACCGTGTGTGCGCACGGCGCCTTGTCAATCAATCGGTACTAGGCAGCTTCCTACCCGCACAGGCAGCTGCTTGCCGCAACAAGAAAAGGATTATCCTTTTCCTGTCCATAAGTCTTATCCCACGATCTTGATCTTTTTTGCAGCTAAGAGAGAAGATTGGGAGAGGCCGCCCCGAAGGGCGGCGCTTATGGAAGGAAGGTTGCGTCGTTCAATAGGCGGGTGCGAGCTTGCTCGATCGATAGGGCTCCCTGCAGGCTGACCCCTATGCGGTCGGCAAGCTCGAGGAGTTCTTCTACAGACATCTCGAAGAACTCCTCTTCAGTCACGGTGAGCTTCTGTTCTCCATCAGGTGGTATGGTTCCGCGACGAGCTGTTACTCGTCGCCGTCCTCGTTTCCCCCGCATTCCTCCTCGATGGCCTCTTCCAGAGCCTCGAAATCCATCTCGTCCGGGGCGCTTTCTTCGGGGAGGATTCCCTCAGCGAACATCCAGTTACCGAGGTGTTGCTGTCTGCGAGCGATACCGTAGGTGTCGGCGCGGACTTCGTTCAAGATCTCGACGATGCTGGACGTGTTCTTGTCCATGAATTCGCCGATGGAGTCCACCCTTTCCTCTAGAGCGTGGAACCTCTCGTCCATATCAGCGAACTTCTCGAGCAAGACGTTGACGAGGTCGTCGCCGACGACTTCTCCGGTCGGCTTCTCTCTTTCCTCCGGCTCAGATCTCGCCGCCCGCTTCTTACGAGTGGTCCTTGCCGGAGCTTTCTTCGTTTCCTTTGCGGCGGTCTTCTTGGTTGCTTTCTTGGAAGACCTCTTCGTCGCCTTCTTCGCTTTCGAGTTACTGCCGCCGCCCTCGTCTTCTATGAGCCAGTCAACCATGTCTTCGAACTTCATCTGGGCACAGTCTTCCGCACTCAGTCCGCGTGCTCGACATCTTCGACGAACCTGCAAACGCGGCATGTCGAGCATCTCTTCTCTTGTGAAAGTTTCTTCACTGGCCATTGGTTACCTCCTGTAGTCCGTGGCGGTTTTCTTGGGCGGGGATTTGGAAATCATGGCTTCGAGCGCTCGCGTCCCCGCGACCGAGAGCGCTTTACGTCGGGCAACTACTTCGTTGGGATGAGCTGCGAACCAAGATCCACAGCCTCGATCGTTCTTTAGCATTTCTACAGTAGCGTCTGCACAGTTTCCTAGCCTCACGCAAGACATGCAAATCTTTTTGGCTGGGGGCATCAAGCGTCCTCCGCACGTAGGATATCTTTGTTCTCTAACATGCACTCGAAAGCTTTAGCGTCCGGGCACTCCCAGCAAAGCGTGTTGCATTTGATCTGCGTATGTATGTACTTCCAGTAGTTGTAGATCAAGTGAGACAGTCGGTCCCGGGCCACATGTGCCGGATTGGCTCTCATCTCTTTTGCATCCACCTCACCTCGGATGATGCCAATCAGCTCCTGCCTACGCAAACCACGGCAGACAACGTTCCATCTGCTCATCTCTTCTCTGCTTCCGGGGGCCAGCCCGTACGTTGAGAGATGAACCAACTCAGTGCTGTTGATGTCTGTCCATGGGATGTATGTCTTCTTGTACTGGTACGGGTCTGCCTTTTTACGGCGACCTTTCTTCTTGATCAGTTCCAGGTGGCAATAGAATCCTTCGTTGTGATCTGGGTCCGGAGCCTCCTCGTCTGGTTGTACTTCGACGATTTCCTGCTTGTAGCTCATGGCTCATCTTCCGACGGCAGAGAGTACAGGCATACTTCTACACGAGGATTTTTCGGATCGCAAGTCTTGATGAGGTGCAGAACAAAAGTCGAGCTATCGTCCACACCTGCAGCTATCTTCACAGTGTCTTCGAGAAGCTTCAATCTGTTCCCTAGATCGATCTTCTTCCATTTACTGTCAGCTTTCCTCTGCCCCTTCTTGGCCCCTCTTTTGTAGAACTCGTGCCACCCTTTGTTAACCACGACATCGAAGTAGAAAGTCAAGTCCAACCAATACATGCGCTCGGGGTCGAACTCACTCTGGATCGTCAGGTTTGATTGTCTTGTAATCTCTTTCACCGCTCTATTCTGCCAAGCCCTGGCCAAGCTCGATTTCTGCCTCCTCTTGCCGACGGAGATGTAGATATTGTTGCTGGTGGGCGGCATTTCCAGAGTGGCTTGCAGCTTGTAGAACTCCTCCATCGTCACTTCCACTTTTTCGACGGGGGGCGTCTTCTAGGGGGGCGCTTCTTTCTAACCCTGGGTATCGGCTGATCTTCGTGCTCCTCGTCAATCTCTGTGTAGTGCGGTGGATCCTCGGCGTTTCTGATCTTGATCTTTCTTGCCGCTAGTGCTCCTGCTCTAGCTCCAGTCTTGATCTTTTGCTCCCTCAAGGTGATTCCACGAGAAATCATCTTGATGTCGGACTCGTACTTGTCCTTGACTTTCGAGAGTAGATTGAACAAGCACTTGAGCTCCATCGCTCTGGCATTGGCCAGGACGAAACGTCGATCTGCAATTTGTCGATCTGTCTTGTCTTGGACTTTTCCTTGCTTGCCCAACCTTACTTTGGCCGCCACTAGCTTGAATTGTTCTTTAGCCACAATGTACTGGTTCTCTACGAGAGCCCATTGGCCCACCACGTAGGAGTACCAAGAGTTGACGATGTGATAAAGCTGACCTAGCTCTTTCTCGTTCAGGTCTTGGATGTCGAACGGTATCTCCGGAGATCCATCTTCTCCAATGAACTTGTGCTTCGACGGAAAGTCGGGTCGCTCTGGAAGATGGATACCGCGGGATATCATCTCATCGTGTGCAGATCTAGCTACGTCGTAGGCCTCTTCTCCTTCTCTGGAATCGATTTGGAGAGACTCAACGAGTTTGGTCGCGCCCTTAGGCATCTCACTCTCCCCTCAAGCTGAACCTCCTTCGCCCCATACGAATGTTCCTCTTTTGGGGTTTAGGTGGTTTGCAGATGTACGAGTACCTGCAAGTGCGGCAATGAAATCCGATCTCTTGCTCCGGTTCCTCTTCTTCCACAGCGCACTTTCGCACGTAGTTGATCTTCTCCGTGATGGCGTGCCAGATGTCGTATTCGAACCTGACTACAAACTCAGCCATGGAGGAGTCGTTCTTGTTGTAGTAAAGGATCACCATGAATGGGAGATCGAGGCACGCCATATATACATGGCTTTGCACAACGTGGTACCGCTCCGGGCCGTTAAGTTTCTTGAACAAGTCTCCGTTCATCGACTTGATCTCTAAACCGTAACAGAGGTCTATGTCTGGAGCTTCTATCTCCCAAACTCCATCAGCGGTAGACACTATGTCATACTCGTCAGCCAGCTGAGACTTAGTCTCGTCGAACTTGACCTCGTCCGCGAAGGACTCTTGCTTAGATTCGGAAGCCACCTTGTGCAAGTAACCTTGGAGCTGATCGTGGATCTTGTGCCCAGTGTCGAAGATTCTGCGTAGTCGTGGAGGGATGGAGTCTCGTGGTTCCACTCCGACGTAACGGTAGTAAAGCAACCTCGCACACCCGATAGGGTACTTTCCACAAAGCGAGCGTCCGGTCTTGTTGCCCAAGTCAGAGGCACTGAAGACTCCCAGCCTTTTTGGGTGCTGCTCGAGATTCAAGTCTTCGAGGTATGATTCGATTTTGGGGATGAACTGGATATGGCCTAGAGCCTCTTTAACGTCTTTTTCGTCTGCCTCGTGGAGGTGCTGAATGTTCCTCAGCTTCATGGACCATCTCCAGGAAAAGGGTTAGCGGGATGATCGCGAAAGACTCTCGTGCTTTGCGATACTCGATTACTAGCGCTGGGTACTCGTCGGCGTCCATGGCTAATCCAGTGATCTTGGCGAGGTCCGATAGACGCAATGACCAGACGTTTGCGGCGTCGGTGTACTTGTGCTCCACTCGCCAGCTGCCGATCTTCCTGATGTCTCCCTTGAACCCAGATAAGCGCGAGCACCCAGATCCAGGTTGAGCACGCCCTCCCATTTTCTCTGCTAGTGCAGCTTCCATCTTTCTGGACTGCTTCACCTGCTTACGGGCTTGTTTGCTCTTGAATGGATCTGGGGCTTTTTCTGTTGGGCCCAACGTGACATCAGCCGTTACTTCCTGATTGAGGCAGTCGTTACAGAGCTGGATGTTCTTTTCGAGAGAGTTACCCCGCCAAAGCTGGAAGGATGATATCTGCCCTACAGTTTTACAGGCATGACACCTCTTTCCATACCCTAGCGGGGCCACTCTCATTTGCAGCTTCATTGGAACCTCACGTGCGAGAGGCCTGCCTTGATGTAGAGAATCTCTCGTAGCTCATCTACCAAGTCCTCACTGTCTTCGATAGTTCTGATGAGCTTTTCCTTGCCGTGGACGCGCAGTGCCTCCCCGTCCATTTCGATGTCCGGGATCTCGTACCACCCTTGAGGCAGGGAACAGATAACTCCGCGCTTGACACATTGGGAGAACATGTCCCTAGCCACGTCCACTTCAACCGGATCGAAGTACAGCGTGAAAGACCCAGTTGACCCTTCCCGTGCTCCGGCCTTGGCCTTGGACACTTCCCAGTTGACCTCTTTGCCGATCTTTACGTTGCCTTCTTTGATAGAAGACCCGGGGTGCATACTCACACGGATGTGGTTTAGGTGCTGTAGCGCGTGGGCTCCTTCCGACTTGTAGGGTCGCCCGTAGATCTTCCCTCCACTCATTTGGATCTTTGCGCGGACTTGACGGATGCAGTAGACCGTGGTCTCGTTGATCTCGTTCGCCGGGTCCAGACCCTTCCATGAGCAGTTTGGACAAATCCAATTGAAGTTCATCTGCGAATAGTTGGTGACCTTCTTCTCCAATGGGCTGTAGCCGCATTGTGGGCAGCGGTAGACCACGTTGAAGGCGTCCAACACCTTTTTGGCCCACCTGGTTTGAATGGTGGCTGGTGAGGCTACCTGTGGTACCTCGTCCATTGTGGCTCTGTCTTCTGCAGCCGTGAGCATGGAATCCCAAGAGTCGATGCCGATGATCTGGTAGACGTTGGATGACACGGCCTCGATGATTCCGTCGAGTACGTTTTCTGCGGGACCTTCGAAGATGTGGAAGGTTCCGACGCCCGGCACAGAGAGAGCTTCTTTCTTCTCCGCTCGTGTCAGCGGGGGCTCTCCCCTGATTTCCCTTGCTCTGTTCGTGACTCTGATGTCGTATTCGCTCATTGCGATCTTGCACCCGCACATTTGCGCAAAATGCTTGTCCACGAAGGCTTCGAAACACGCCATCGACAAGCAAGCATCGTCACCGTAGTTCTTTTGCGCTTGAGCGAAGTAGCGGTAGAGTATGTAGTTTTTACCTACCGACTCTGGACCATCAAACTGATGTACCTTTCCCGCTACGAGCCCTCCACCTGTCGCCAGATCTAGGCTCGGGATCCCACTAGGCCGACGTAGATCTGATGCGTCCCATGCTTCGCTAGCTTCTCTGATGACGGGGCCCGTGTCTCCAAAACGCATGTTGATCGATCTGAGCACGTCTCTCGGGTTGGGCTTCGGAAACTTGTCCCACTTCTCGCTATCTTTCTTCTTCGCTGTTTTCTTCCCTGTCTTCTTCGCTGTTTTCTTCTTACTCTTTTTGGCGGGCACGTCAGTCCTCTTTCGGTTTTTTCTCGAAAGGCTCTGTTCCCTTATCGGGGTCCTTGGGAACGTTCACGTTGGGATCGTCCGTTCCCGCAGTTTTCTCGCCCGGAGCTTTCTTCTTCTGTTCATCGACTTTCTCTTTGTCGACTTCAACTCCGTACTTCTCCATTTTCTTCCTCCTCAACAGAAATGGAATGATGCGCAGCACAATCGGTTTGTCGCGTTTGTTCATCAATGTGCTTCCGACCAAGCTTCGCCGTAACCAGCGTCCACATCAAGCGGGATCGATAGTTCATCGAAGTCGATCCCCAAAAGTTCTGGAACGTATCTGAACGGCGCTTCCATTGAACGAGACAAAACCTCTATGCCCTCTTTCAAGTTCTCTGTCGGTACCTCGAACAAGACTTCGTCGTGAACCTGAAGAAGCTGCCGCGCACCGACTTGTTCGATACGTTGGGACAACTCGTCATGCAAACCAATCTCGCGCATGACCTTGGGCTCACACAAGATCTGCGCTAGGCGTGCTACCTCTGCTGCTGAACCCTGAATGATCGCATTCACTGCTTGTCGAAGAGCTCTAGCAGCTAACTTCCCTGGACGTTCTGGGACCCACCTCTTATACCGCCTGCTATAGAATCCTTCCTTCCAGTCAGCGTCAGCTTCTTTGAGTCTCCGTTTACGACCCAAGATCGTAGAGACCTCTAATTCTCTACGGCACCTTTCGTGTGTTTCCTCGATGAACTCTCGTACCAGCGGGTACGGCTCAAAGTACTTCTCTTTTCTGGCTGCTGCTTCTCTCTTGGAGATACCGAGCTTTTCGGCCAAGGCTGGAATTCCTTCTCCGTAATTGATCGTGCTATTCCCTTGTTTCCAAGGGCACTGACTATACCTTCGAGCCTGTACTATTCGGCAGGTTCGCTGTGCAATCATGCACAATGACATTCCGAATACTACAGGCTTCGCTCGCCGTATCAACACGCTTTGCGGGAAATGACTACCCAACCCAATGGACATGGGAAGCGTATTGAGGGTCATGTGATCATGACCACAAGTCGATACACTACGTTTGGCAACGCAGCACGGGATTGCCTTATGCATTCGCACTTAGGTTTCCCCGTTTTGAGCGAGTTTTACTTCGGCCTCTATGTTGACCGAATCCAATGGCCTTGGCGTCTTGTCGGTATCCAATGAACTCAGAGATCCAATCTGGCCACCTGCTACTGTCTACTTTTTCTTCGCTGAGCCACCCCTTGAGGAACTTAGCTTCTTGGATCTCTTCGTAAGGTACTTCGTACATCAATGCTGCGGTTCCTGCGTGGATGTCCCATCCTTTCCTGATCACCTCTCGCATGTTCTTGTCGCCGGACATGTGAGCCAGAAGTCGCATTTCCAATTGACGATAATCGATGGCGACTAGCGTGTAGCCAGTGCCGGGCATGAAAGCACCACGCAAGCCCCAGATGTCCTCATCTGGTCTTGGGATGTTTTGAAGGTTTGGGTTCGAGCTAGTCAGTCGTCCGGTGACAGCGATGTGTTGGTTGATGATTGGGTGGATACGGAGATCAGATCCCACTCGGGCTAGCATTCCGTCTACGTAAGTCCCTCTAACCTTCTCAAGCTTGCGGAACTCCATCAGCAACTTCGCGTAGGGATCTCCTTCGTCTGCCCAAGTCTGCAAGACATTGACGTCCACGGAGGGCTGCTTGTTGCCGCTCTTCCCGCCACTTGTCCACTTCAGGGGCTTCTTTCCGAGTTTGTCGACAAAAAGCTCCACCAGTTGCTTCGGCGAATTAAGGTTTACCTCGTACCCGGCCATCTTGTTGAACTTGAAGAGGCACTCCTCCATCTTTTCCGTGATGGGTACGCGTATATGATGTAACCACCCTTGATCTAGCAATATACCGTTTCGCATGTTGTGCAAAAGAGTGGTGCTGTACGGAACTTCGATTCGCTCGTATAGATCCCATAGAGGGATACCGGTACAAGCTATCTCTTCCTCGAGCTTCTTCTTCAGGTATCCGTGCAACTCCCGAGAGGCCCATGCGTCCATGCTGGCGTAGTCGATTGCCTTGTCTGGCTCTTGTGCCATCATGCGTAAGAGAGTGTCTTGGTAGGTCTCACCCTTCCTCTTCTTGAAGACGCTCTTGAACTCGTTCATGTTGAGACCAAGATGGTCCAAAGCTGTCTTTTTCAGGCCGTGCCGACCAGCTCGATTTTCATCGTGCATCCAGTCCATGACAAGTGTGCAGTGTACAGGACCAGCTAAATGACGAACTCCGCTGTTCAGCAACATACAACGATCGAAGTTCGCGTTGGTCATGTACCAGGTGATGCATGGATCCCCTGCTAGCTCTTTGTCAAAGATCTCTAGCATTCTGCGAGACAAGCAGTACCTGTTGTTAGACCCCGTGGACAGAGACCAGAACAGTACGTAGTCCTTCATCCAGTCGTCTTTGCCTGTGGTTTCTGTATCTAGCCCGGCAAACCCAATGTCCTTGATCTCTTTGCACAACTTCAGCATGCGCTCTTCGTCGTCGATCCATTCAGGCACTGGGAGTTTGTGCCACATATTTCCTCCTGGTGGGGGGTGGAGGACCGTTTTCGATCCCCCCACTCCCCTGTTCCCTAGAATGGGATATCGTCTTCTACTTCGCCCTCGTCACCGTCGTAGTCCTCTACATTTCTTCGTGCCGCGTCCTCGGCCCAAGGATTGTCGAGGCGCATCCTCTTAGCTTGGTACTCCAAGGAGTCACCGGCAAAGACACGCTGAAGCAAAGGCCTGTCAGGGATCAAGTCCCTACAACGCTTGTCGATCTCCACATGCTTGTGCTTGCGGATGATCAGTTGGCTGCTAGTTCCCTCCCCTTCGCGGCCAACGCACAGATCGACGTCCCAGATCTGTAGCGGGTCCGGGTTTTTGCACTTGCTGCATTCTGTCACGGGTGCGAGGAACACCAGTTTGGAGCAATGCGGACACTCGTACTTCTTCGAGACAAGCTGGTTGATCTCGCCACGAGTGTAATCGAGATCGTCGCTGGTGAGGTCGAAGACCTCATTACCGCATCCGGGGCACTCCCACAGAAGGGTTTCGATCTCACCGCCGCATCGGCACTCATCTTCAAGACTGTCAATCATGGAAGAGAGAACCAGAAGGTGGTTGGTTCCGAGGGACCAATGCATCAAGTTCCCCCAGACCTTTTCGTACTTCTCACGTCTGATCGTAGCTCTACCGTACTCCTTGAAGGCTTCGGCTTCGTGGATACGGTTGTAGATCACGTCACCGGCTTTGTGCTTTTTGCTATCCTTTCGGTAAGTCAGGACGTTACCATTTTCGTCAGTGGCGGGGATCAAGTAGTACCAGTCGAGATGCAAAAGCAAGAACGCCGATAGCCTTCTCCAACTGATGTTATCGGCCCCCTCTTCTTCGATGGCATGGCAGGGGATGCACTTGCCACTACCTTCCATACTACCGTCGGGTCCTTCTCTCCAGACCCTGGAGCAGATGGTGCCGCTTCTCACGGTGGCGTTGTAATGCTCGACGTAGTCAAAGTAGGGTACATCGTCTCCGTCGAATCCTTTGTAGATGCCCGGGATGAGCCTGACCCAAGTGGTGTCGTTGACCGGCGGTTTGAACCTATTCAGCCAACGAAAGACCGTCATAGGCTTACCGCTTCGACCTTGTCGGTTACTACGAGCTACTGCTTTCCGACGCAGGTCCCTCGCGAAGTTCCTATGGTGCTTAGACGGATCGTGAACGCTCATACTTCCTTCTCCATTTGTTAAAGATCACTGCTTCTTCAAACACAGCGGCCAGCTCTTCTTCCATCAAGTCGTCGGGCTGTTCTCCGCCGCTGCAGTACCTCGGATACTCACAAACCAATACTCTGTTTCCTCTTCTCAATCTTTTTCCTGCGTCCAGCACTCCTTTTCTAGCTGAGTCGGTATTGTCCAAAAGCACGAATATGTCTGATGACAGTCGCTGTAGTAAAGCACGCTGCATCTCAGACAAGTACGAGCCCATGATGGCTACAGTGCTAGTGAATCCATGTTGGATCAACCAGAGCGCAGCCTTGTACCCTTCTACAACGCATATCGGAGTTTGCTCTTCACGTAGAGCTTCCGGGTAGACGTTGTGGAAGTTCCAAAGGAAGTTCTTCTTGTGGAAGTCGTAACCGCGGTACCTGGGAGAGAATCTAGCTAGATCTCCCTCCTTGTAGATCTTGTAGCGTGGCCGCTCATCTACCACTGTTCTTCCCGCTAAACCCATCAGCACACCAAGATGGCTACGGATTGGGAATATGATCCTCATGGACTCTCGATCAAAACCCACCTCGTGCTTCTTGAGGACGGCTTTGGAGAAACCGGCCTTCAATAAGACGGTTGGGCAAAAGTCAAAGATCCCTAGGAGGCTCTCCTCCAGTGCCATGTGCTTCTTGAATGGGTCTTTGCGAGCTAGATTTGGTTTCTCTTTGCGCAGCAGCTCCGTGCCTACTTGGTCCATCACGACTTGCCGCGTGCGGCTAGGAGCTCCTATCTCTTTAAGGAAGGTCGGTAGGCTGCCTCTAACTTGGCAGGCGTGACAGATGAACATGCCCGTCTCTGTGGACATGTAGAACGCGCCTTCTGTAGACTCGTGATGGAATGGGCACGCGCCGTAGATGTTTTTGCCATCGCTGGTAGGCCTCCACCATTTAAGATATTGATCTGCTAGCGACTCCACTACTTGCTGGACACGCACTGTTACTCTCCCTGCTGTTCTTCGTCTCTGTCCTCAACTCTCAGTCGACGCTTCTTCTCTTTCATCTCTCTGTTTTTCTCTCTGGCTGCGCGAGCCTCTTCTTCTGCTATCGCTTCCTCCTCTGCTTTGAACTGTGCCATGATTTGTCGCTGGGACTCGAACATCTTGTCCAGCTGAAACTTCTGCGCGACTTCTACGGAAAGCCTGAATCCGGGGATCTTGATCTCTCTGGCCCCAGCGAAGATCAATGATAGGTAGACGGAGCCATCATCGTCCTCTGTCTTGATAACGCGGATGGCGTAGTCGCAGGCTTGACCGAAGGTGTCTCCGTACGCAATCTCTGCGAGAGTAGATCCTTTGGTCTGTTCACCAGAACGATTGGCCTGGGACGTAGCAACAATGGGTACCTGGTACTCTACCGCCATCTCGTGTAAGCCGTAGGCGATCTCTGCCATATCCTGCCAAAAAGCGCCTTCTTTGTTCTTTAAGACCTTCATCAAGTAAACAGAGTCGGCCATGACGATGTCAGGCTCAAACTCCTGGATCTTGGTCTCCAGACTCTGGAGCCCACTTTGCACCGTACCGCTCTTCCACCCCGTGGTGATCAACATGGACCTGTTCTGGCCACGTTTCATGAGGCGCTCTTCTTCTGCTTTCAGGTTATCCAGCAGATCGAAGAACTCCTCCCTTTGGTCTTCGGGAAGGTTCCCAGCCTTCAGCGAGGTGTAGTCTACCTGGAGCATCCTGCCTACTATCCGCCAACGAAGCTGTTCTGGTGTCATCTCTTTGCTGAACACCAGAACGCGTTGGTTGAGGTGGTAGTAGCACTCGACGACCATGTCTACCAAGCACCATGTCTTCATAGACTTCGGCCGACCGTAAAGCAGAATGAAATCCCCTTTGCGCATACCACCCGATTGTTCGTTAAGAGGATGATGCTGCCTTCCGGTCTTCTTCAAGATCTTAGGTCGGCCTTCTTGGTCGTGGTATCCCCACCCCATTGGCCACGGTACTCCGACGACGCCTTGAGCTTCCTGCATCATCAGGTACTCGTTCTTCATTGATTCGGTGCTATCCGATAAGACTAAGTCTCTGCTGTCCTCTGAAGTCTCCTGCAGCGTCTTGGCATCCTGTATCAGCCTAGCCAGCGTTTTGTTGGGTTCGTCATCGTAGGTGGTCTCGGCTTGGATCACAATCTCTTCGAGCTTGCCCCTCAACCACTGTTTCTTCATCTCCACGCACAAAGACCTGACCGTGGACCTCTCAGGAGGGCTGAGGAAATCCACGGTAGGGAAGTGCTCTTCGACGATTTCTATCTCTGGGACTACCCCTCGCGTTTTGGTGGCGTGGAAGTAATCTATGAGGTACGAGAAAACAGTCCGGGCCTCGACGACCCCGAAAGTATCCTCGGTGACACCTTCCTCGATAGCCGTCTTTAGATCCCCAGTCTCGATGATCTTGGATAGGAGTTGGTACTCGATGTTCAGCGACATCAAAGCCCCCCCTAAGCAAGGTGAAGTCTGGAAATGTGGCCCTTGTTGAAGATGACCAAATTGTCCTCTAGCTCTAGGCCCAGATTGTATCTGTCAGTCCACTTTAGCTTACCGAGATACAGCTTTTCGTCGCTCCAAACGCAAACTTCTTTACCGATCCAGCGGCTAACGTGTGCGTGCCAGTTGTCTTGCGTCTGGAGAATGTCCTTCAACTTCCCGACTGTCGCTTTGAGTCTGTCGTGTCCTTCTCTTAGCGCCTTCAGGTCGCTCGCTACTTGACCCAAGCTCAGTTGCTTGGGTCTCCGATTGGGGTTCACCACGTTTACCTCCTGACCTCTCTGCGGGTTAGGCGTATCGCGCCATGTAGTTGCCCGCCATCTCTTCGATCTCGGCACGCTTGTCCATGTCGGTCTCCCGATGGGAGGCTCGGGACAGAGCTTGCATGATCCCGTATCGATTCGGCAAAGGCTCCTCGGCGAACGCTTCCAGTACCGCCTCTTGAAAAGTTTTCGTGGCTTTCTGGTTGTGCAGGTACTTCGTGATCTCTGCCTGCGGGTCATCCAGGACATGACCTCTCAGGGCTTGCATCTGTTTCCTGGTTCTCTCCCATGCCGCTGGCATCTTCCGAAAAGCCCCATCCAGAAGAGAATCGATAGAGTCGTCGTCGATAGAGCGGTGGACACGATACAGCAAGCGACCGTCGTTGACCTTTACGATCATCCCGTTCAGACACACAAGACGAAACGTGGAGGCGTCGATAGTGACAGCAGTGTACCCGACTTCGCTGTTGCGGAAATGGAATCCCTGGTAGACCCAGTCGCTATCAGGCAATGCCCCTCCCATCTCAGCGATGTCGTAGATATGTCGTACCTTTGGGTCGGAGTGCTTGCGATCGATAGCTCCCATGTTAACGGGCTCGCCAACCATCGTGTAATGGCTGGAACGGTCGCTGAAGAAATCCGAACCGAGATGGTTCTGCATGAAATTGACGTCGCTCATGTGGCCGCGGAACCTCTTGTTCATGCGGTCGAAGATCCTAACGTCGTCGATAGGAGCGTATGTGGGCGAAAGAAACGCGCGGATGTATCCGTCAGCGTGCTTTGTCCCGGGCGCGTCTTTCTCGAATCTCCGGGCTCTGACCTTCCTTGCCTCATGCGTCCTGGAGAACCTCCGCTGGATCTCTTGCTGAATCTCTTCCGCGCTGATGACAGCTGGGTCGAACCATTTGTCGAACTTGATGCCGAGAGTAGAGCCAAGTTGCTTTTTGGACCAATCGGTCAAAGACAACTTTCCGATCTCTGGGACGTCCAAGAAAACGCCCGGTCTGCTCTTATTGCCGTCCGAGACAACGTTGATGTTCTCTAAGTCCACGACCTTGTCCTCGAAGTTTTGATCGTGGAGACGGTGGATGCGATCTACTAGGTCATCAAATTTGATCAGCTTCCTCTGCTGCTGCAACAATCCCCTCGGGCTCCTTGACATTGTGAATACCCTCCTTCTCTTTTTCTTCCTTGCTCTCGCCGAAGATGGCGACGGCGGCGTCTTCCTCTATCGACGAGTACAAGTTCGAGAGCAATTCTTTGCTCTGCTTGCTGAGGTTTCCTAGCGCCAGCTGTACAGACCCAAACATCTCATGAGTCTGTGAGCTGACGTACGCAATGGTAGCTTCTACTTCATCCGACCTAGGTCCACGCGTCACCAACAACTTCATGAGCTGTAGTGTGTCGAATGTGGGACTACCGGAAATCTTTTTCGCCATGTCAGTCTCCGTCAAAGAACTTGTCCAAGTCTCGTTGGACAGCTCGCGCGTTCTTCTCCATGTAGCTGTAGGCCAAGTCCGCCGCTATCTCGTTGGCGCGATCTAGGTCTTTCAGTGTTTCTCCACAGCTCAACCTGACGTAGGCGGAAGTTCCCATGGTCATGCCGTGGTTGACATCTGAGGCCCAGTACTTGATGTCGTACCCGACGCTCACAGACTCTGGTCCAGGCTCAACGGGGACATCTACCGCTTCGATCTTGTCCTCGTGGTGGACAACAGGTCCTTTGGAAGACCCCCTCCTGACTGTGGTGGACTGCTTGACTTGAGCCTTTCCTTTGGACGGAGCCTTACGCTTTTTTCTGGTCGGCGGCTTCCTTGTCATAGCTTTAGCTCCTTCGGTGCGCCGGGCATCAAAGACAAGGTTGGGTCTTGGCGGTGGAAAGCCTTAAACGCCTCGTCTCGATCTACTTCCCCCTGCCTGATCATTTGCTCTAACTTGTTGACGTCCACTTCGTACGAAACTCTCTCTTTCAAGAAGTGTTCGCTTATCCTCGCGGGGATTAGCCCGGCTAGTTCCATCCCGTCCCAGAACTCCTTCCGCTTCTTGATCGCTCCAAACCTCCCGATGACCAAGCGGTCTCTGTCAGAGTTCTTCAACTGATTCTTCAGAGCCGCCGTAGCCTCTTTGAGTGACGCGTTGTAGTCTTCGATCAACCTACGTAGCTCGTCCATGAACTCGAAGTTGTCTTCTGCGAAGGCTCTTAGTTCACTGCTCGCTTCCTCAAACCTCTCTACTGCCGCCTCAGCTGTTCTTGCTCTCCGTTTTTTCCTCACTGTTATCCTCCAAGGAATAGATCTTTCTCTTTGAACCCCCTATCTGGCATGGGGGTCCCGTGATAGATGTTTCGAAGTTGATCTAGGAAGTACACCGCTCTCCTCCAACCAACTTTTGCCTGATGCCAAGGTCCTCCATCGTAGTGGTCTCCACTTCGCGAAAGAAAAGCTGGGTGGTACATGGGGATCACGGGATAGGTCACAGGAACCGCCTTGCCTGGTATCGTGCAGGTCATCACGCTTCCCTGCACTTCACGCATGGCGGCGGTTCCTTTTCCCGCTACCTCCGACACTACGGGTTTACCCATCGCCACGACGAGTAATGGGTCTATCGTGTAAAGAACCTCTTGCCACAACGGCCTGCAGGTCTCTCTTTCCTTTGGGGTCGGGTCCCTATTCTCTTCTCTGGGCTTCTTGGTGCGGAAGTCGATGGAGTTGCTAAACGGCCTGCAGGCCACGATGTTCATGACAAATAGCTCTTCCCTGGATAGAGAGACTAGATCTAGATAATCATCCAAGATCTTTCCGCTCTCGCCAACAAAGGGCATCCCGTCCACGTCCTCCGTCTCTCCGGGACCTATGCCGATGACCACTAGATCTGCATTCACGTCTCCATCGCCGAATACGATCTTTCCTCCGATACCTCCTGTGTCCTCTCGCTTCTTTTCACGCAATTTACCCAGATCACACTTTTTACAGCCCTTCCACTTGCTGAATATGGAGAGGACTGCATTTTCCTTATCTGAGTACTTAGTCATTCCCCTCCTCAAACGGTTTGAGAACCTTATACTCGTATGGTCCGCCTTCGTCTTCCGGCCAACGCCTCATCTGCAGACGGAGCTTGTTGCACATACGGTGAAAGTGCTTGATGTAGATATCGTCAAAGATCACCACCAATGGGTGTTTCATGCCTTCGCGAAAGCGGTATCCTTGGATGCGTCCCATGCCTTGTTGCAGGGCATTCTTTCCTCCTTCCGGATGCTGAGACCCAAAAGGGGTCATCCAGAAGAGGGTGTCCAAGGAATCTTCGTCAATGGCCTCGAGAACTAACTGGTGAGTGCCGAAGATAAGCTGCTTATCTCGAAGAGCTTGCCATCTTTGCTGGACCTTCTGGTCTCCCGTGCAAATTCCACAATCTACGCCCTTCGCTAAGAACATCTCGTGCATCAGCTTGAGTTGTTGCTTGCTGTGACTCAGTGCGAGAACCTTCCTCCCCGCGTTAATGGCGTCTTGTAGATCTCTGGCGATGTATCTGTTTCTGTTTTCCATCTCTGTGCCAACAAACGTGCGGAGCTTACTCATGTTCGGGCTTCCTCGTTTGTCCAGCACTCGCTCCAAGTAGTCTTCGGCGGATATGGAGAACGGAGTTTGCCGGAATACGATCGTCGGCTTAACCGTCTGCATTAGATCTTTGTGGAAGACTTCCCCCAGGTGGTAGTTGTAGACTACCTCTGTTCCGTCTTCCCTCGTGGCCGTAGCTGTTAGACCATAGCGCTGACCGACAAACATCGTAGCCGTGACGCAAAAGTACGGGGCACTGAGATGATGGACCTCGTCCCAGATCACAACACCGAACCACCTTCTCATTTCTGGAGTCACTGAGTCTGGGTGTCTGGCCAGGCTGTGCAGCATGCCGATCGTAATTGGATGTCGCCAATCCCATTTGTCGGGCGAACCTTGTATTCTCCCGACGCCTCCCTCGAACTCCAAAAAGTCAGTTATCGCCTCTTCCCATTGGCCCAAGATCGTTTTTTGATTGACAATGATGAGAGTGTTTCTCCCTTCGTGGGCTATCTTATGAAGCGCGAGGCAGGATTTTCCTTTTCCACACGAGAGCTGTAACAATCCATTGGTCTGGTCTGAGAAAGAAGAGAAAGCCTTCTTTTGCGTATCTTCTCCGGGCGCCTTGGAGTCCAAGATCAACTTGCTTTTGAAATGTGCTTTGGGGAAATCTGATGGCGTTATGTCCACTATGGGGAATGTCAGCTTTTCATAGTCATCGCGCAGTACGTACTCTCGCGGGACAGCAATATGTTGAGGACACTCTTCCCAAAGTTGTAGGAACTCTCGTCCTTCGTCTCCGCGCACTTCAAATTCGAGGGACGCCTTGATCGATCTTGTGTTCACATGAGCTTTGGGGAGCCAGAGTTGGGAACCGAGGTAGGCTTTATCGGGGTCTTTGATCAAAAAACAGTAACTGCCCATGTTCCCTCCAAGACACCTCCCCATTTTTGGGGAGGTGCCCCAGTACGTACACTGTACGCACTGGTCCAGTCAACCATCTCTCGTAACACCTTGATTACCAACGCCAATGTCGGAAAAAGTCGCATCCCTCCTCGAAGAAACCTCGACAGGCTCCAGTAGCGCAGTCTTTGACAAATCTCTCGAATGGGGTCTCGCCTTCCAAAACGACGCCGGCATGTGTCCTATCTTCCGGACCGCGCATGGATAGCGAAGGACCAGACGGGGTACGTCTGCCTTCTGTGTGTCTTCTGATCGGTATTGAGGAGCTTCTCCTCCCTCGTATTTCCTGCTTGCAGTCATCCATGAAGTGGCATCTTCGGCATTCAGAACAGCTCGAATCGAAGTATGCTTCCCGGCCAAAACATTCCGGCACCCTCTCGCTCCGAGGATATCGGTCGGCATAGCGCAACATCGTTCCTCCTGTGGCTAACCTTGTGGATCCTATACCGGAAGACTTATACCGAACTTTCTGCGATCTTTAATTGGGGTAACGGTGGGCGCATCTCCGCAATCACGTACTTGACCTCAACGATCACAGTGGATTAGGATGAGTCTCGTGCTCCGTACAGTAGGAGAGACAGATGATCGATACGCAACTCGACTTCTACGACGATCCTAATGGATCGATCTTGAAGGGACGGATCCCTGACCACGGCGACATCCCGGAGTTTGTTAAGACTGCAGAGATGCTCACTGAGGAAGAGCTAAACAAGCTCCCGGATGACGTTTTTGCTTTGGTTGCGCTCGATCACGGCACCAAGATGAGGAAGTTCGCGTGCGTGGATAAGGGCAACACAGCCTTGTCTGTGATCTACTTCCTCGAAAACAAGGACAAGCTGCCCGTCGAGGCGCAAAAGACCGCCGCTGCCAACCTCCTCAAGGCTTGTGGGTGGTACGATATCGCCCCTCCCTCAGATCTCAGGAAGGTGGCTGGGATCTTGCAGCCCGATCTACCTAGGGCTCGGGACGTGATCAAAGGCAGAGGTCCCGAAGCAAGAAAAAAGCGAGAGGCACTCCGGAGAAAGTTGCGCAGCACGTGTCCGGAAGAGGGTAAAGAGAAGCAAGCTTTGGTCGGAGCTGCGATGGGGGCGCTGACCATGGGGACAGGCCTGATGCAGGGCCATAAGGATTTCAAACGTCGCCAGCAGGCGATGAAGGCCGGAGTTCCAGCGGCGCAGGCGTTCAAGATGAAAGAGAGTGAGCTCGCAGGTTCCCCTGTGATGCCGCATAGTGTGAGTGTGGAAAAGAGTGCAGCGATGGACCCCTACGTCGATATCACGGGTAGACAGCCTCCGGCGACAACGATCAAGGAAACCGGTAAGCGTTTTGCTTTGGTCAAAGAGGGGGAGGCTGTCTACCCTATCGATACGGCCTCGCAGGTGCAACAGGCCTGCACGTACTTCGAGAAGTACGCGCATGAGTTCGAGCCACACGAGCGGAGGATGTTCTGCCTGCGCGTGAACAATCGCGCGGAAGAGCTAGGCCTTCAGGTCCCAGATCTCGTTGCCAAGTATGGGTCTGCTGCCATGGCTAAGGATGCCGGTGTGCAGATCTATCGCCGCCAGCGGCTGTTCCGTGAAGGCACCAGTGAGCACGGGCTCTTGCAGGAGATGCGGGAGAAGTGTGCGGCTTACAAGCCAGAAGTTATCGCCGTAGCTTTGGAGAAGTTTGATCGAGACAACAATCTCGATCTACTTTGGGATAATGGGATCCCAGACCCGTACTTCTCGATCTATGGTGTGGAGAAGCAGGCCGAGTACAGCTTCATTGATGGCAATGACGTAGTCAATGAAGAGCGGTTGAAAGCTTGTGCCAAACGAGATCGCGAGCAGATCAAAGACTTATTCGGTGAGGACCTGGCGGAAGAGTTCGCCAAAGATCCCGTGCAAATTTTCGATTCCCTCCCGCTGGATTCCAAGCGTATTATCATGCGCGTGGCCCAGCAGGTCGAAGAGTAAAAGGAGAATACGATGGCAAAAGAGAGTAAGGCGTTCGGCAGCCAGAGAGCCCATAAGGCACATCTGCTTCGTGGATCGGGCGGCCTTCAGTCAGAGATTCAAGACCTCCGAAATGACGTAGAGGAAGGTTTCCAGAACTTTGAGGAGCGTGCCGGATTCCCGGAGCTTCACTACAGTGAGCCTCCTCTAGCAGCAGGAGGAGACGTCATTCTGACTGGCGTAGATCTTTTGCAGGGGCAGACTTTCGATTCCCTCCAGCTCACGGAATCCAGTGGCGGCGGCGATCTGACTCTTCACGCACTCAAGCCGGGGGACAGTGGCATCACGGTCGTTGTCACCGTTGGTGCCGGAGCCCTCTCCGTGGCGTACAACTCATCCACCAAGGTCCTCGCCATCGAGCTGGCCGCAGCTGGTAGCTCTGATGACGCAGTCGCCACCGCGATCAACGCTGACGGGGCAGACACGGATGGGCACATTCGAGCAGTCAGTGCTGCCGGTGGAGATTTCACCGCAGCTCAAGCCTCTCAGGCTATGACGGGCGGTGTGGGTGACTACGACGGCAATAAGGTTTTGGTCGGCGGCACGGAATGTCTACCCGCCAATGAGACCGGCACTACGTCCACGGCTAAGTGGACTGCTACGACCGTGAAGGTGACGGTCCCGGCTCTGGCCGCTCCAGCAGACAAGGTCTTCCAGATTTCCATGATGTCGGATGGCACGCAGGCAGACGTTCTGGCGATGATGGAATTGTCTGATGTGGCATCTCTGCAGAGCGACGTATCTACTGCGCAGGGTGACATCACTACGGCACAGGGCGACATCACGACGCTCGAAGGTCGTGCCGATGCTTTAGAGCAGCGCTCCGGCCTCCCCGAGGTGACTTGGATCGACGGTGGCGCCCCGGCCGCCGCAGGCGGCGACATGGTTCTGAAGGGAACAGATCTCCTGCAGAGTCAGACCTTCGATTCGGTCAACATCACCGAGGGGGCGGCAGATCTTTTGGTGGAGATGCTAAAGCCCGGTGACTCTGGGTTTACGGTGGAGGTGGTGGCCGGGGCTGGAGCCCTAGACATCGACCTGACCGGGACGAAGCTGACGATCACACTCGCAGCTGGTGGTAGTACGGTCAATGCTATCGCTACGGCGATCAACGCAAACGCTGCAGATACCGACGGTTACATCCGGGCCAATGAGGATGCTTCCGGATCGTTGACCCTCGACGTGGCGGAGCAAGACTTCACTGGCGGAACAGGCACCTACGCGGGAAACGTTGTCAGCGTTTCTGGCCAGGAATGCCTACCGGCCAACGAGACTGGTGCAACCACTACAGCCAAATGGAGCGACACTGGGATCACGGTCACTGTGCCAGATCTCACGGCCTTGGGCGACGCCCGCGCAGCTGGCGATATCGCAGCTGTTTCTGTGTCGTCGGACCAGATGGTTTCCAGGGCATTGGCTGTAGCGCTAGCCTAGTCTCGTAGATGAGCCGGGACTACGAAGCGGAGCTTCGCGAGGTCCTGGAGAAGATCGGTACTGAAGCCGAGTTGGGCATCAATGATGCCTCCGACATTACGGCCGATCACGAAGAGACCGTCGCGGAAGGCAAAGAGGCGAAACCCGAGACCATTGAGTCTCGGGTTAAGCCTTTCTCCGCCCGAAATCTTTTTGTCCATCACGACACAAGCCCCATCGTACTGTCTATCAAGTTGATGGATCAATACGGGACTGACTGGTTCGCTTGGGAGCCGGAGACGTTGTGGAAGGAGATCATGGATGATTTCCGAGCTCCTTCTATCAGCGACCACGTCAAGAGTAAGATCCAGGCAGTAAAGACGATCCATATCTCAGATTGGTGCTTCACCAAGTGGGAAGTCTTCTGCCCCATCATTCAGGCTTTGAACAACAACATCCCGGACTTCGAGATCTTACGCCGGCCTACCGTCTCCCAGCTATTTGCTGGTGTAGACATGATGACGTTCGTGCGTAACGATGTTCCGTTCAGCCAAGAAGTTCAGCAGTTCTGTGCTGCTTCGTTGTTGGACGCTGGAGTAACTTGTGCACCACAGCCGGTTGCGTTTTGTCAGGACGAGATTGTAGACATTCAGAAAGAGCGCGGCATTCCTGTTGACCCGGACCCTGTTAGGGACAAGTATAAACAGTTGTTATCTGTCCCTGCGGAAGAGGTAGTGCTTGGACACAATCCGGTAGACGTACAAGTGGCGAAGTTGATCATCGCTAGAGACTACATGACCTTGCGCAGAAGCCAGATGAAACATCAATTGAGGGTCTTGCGATGAACGCATATCAGATCGCCGCTTTTGCTGACGAGCTTGAGAAGAACGCTGCTTTGCCCAGATCTCTCAAGTCGTTCATCCCTCGAGCTGCACGCAGTATTTGGGGCCACGGTGGTGGAAGAGCTATTGCCGGAGGTCTTGTTGGGGCGGCTGGAGGCGCTGCGACAGCTCCACCAGAAGATCGCCTACGTCGTGCATTGATCGGTGCCGGGATAGGAGCAGCTGGAGGGTACGCGGCCCCCTTGGTCACTCGTGCGGGCCGCAAGAAAGCTCTGGAAGGGGTTAAGCACCTTGGAAGGAAGACCAAGTACGAGCTAACTGGCCGTGGTCCTCTACCAATCAAGCCGGGGGCGACTCAGAAAGAATTAGATTCCTTGCGCAAAGCTGAGAAAGCCGGACTTCTGAGTGTGCCTACGGCACTCAAGGGACTGGCCACAAAGCCCCTGCAGACCATGAAGGGCGCTTGGCAGCAAGCCGGCACGATGGGCAAGGTGATGGCTCTAGGCGATATAGCTATGAGCGCACCGCACATCATGGATAAGAGTACCCAAGAAGGAACAGCTGAGAAGGCGTTGGGGTCTCTAGGAACGGCCGGAGGCTACCTACTTGGGGGGCGAATGGGGTTACTGGGTAGCACCATCCTTGGATCTGGACTCGGTTATCTAGGCGGTAAAGCGGGCAAACTGGTAGGAGGAGGAAAGGGACCCACACAAGTTCCTGAGCGTCCTGCGGTGACGTATGCTCGCAGGAATATCTCCCGCGTCGCTCCAGAAGTTGGTAGTCTGGTGAGGGCCAGGTAGGAGATACGAGCATGGATTACGGAGCCGTAGGAGCATCCCGTTTCGCCCGCACTCGTGGTAGGATCAACGGTTCCTTCTCTAGAGGGATCAACTACCCGTCTCCCTTCTTCGATATAGGGCACACTTACCTTCCGACCACAGTCAAGCAGATGTTCCGGTGGTGCCGGTATTACTTCCTGGTCCATCCATTGATCAATAGCGTGGTTTTCAAGATGTCGCTGTACCCGATCACAGATCTGGTTTTCAACAGCGACGATGAGCACCAAAAAGATCTGTGGTCGAACATGTTGGAGGACCATCTCCGGTACCGCAGCTTCATGGGTGAGCTAGGTCTAGACTTCTACACCTACGGCAACGGCCTCGTTTCGATCTTTTACCCGTTCAAGAAGAAGCTCAAGTGCAAGAGCTGCGGTAACGTTCGCCCAGCAAAGGACTCCAAGTATTACTTCCGGAACTATCAATTCTTCTGGCACTGCCCTCGTTGTGGTCACCACGGTCCAGCAGAGGTCTTTGACGACTACATCAAATCGTCGAAGGGTATCCGTCTTTTGCGGTGGAACCCCGAAGATGTCGATATTCGCTACAACGATCTGACCGGAGACTACGCCTACTACTACGACATCCCCGTGCAGCTGAAGAACGACATCATCATGGGGAAGAAGAGTGTCGTGGAAGAAGTGCCTCAAATCTTTGTGGAGGCGTTGAAGAAGCGGAAGGCCATCGTCTTCAACAAGGATAACATCTACCACTTTAAGCGCCCGACCCTGGCAGGGAAAGACAGAGGATGGGGTGTTCCCCTACTGCTCCCCGTGCTCAAGGACGCCTACTACCTACAGATCTTGAAGAAGTCCCAAGAGGCCGTAGCGCTAGAACACATCGTTCCTCTACGAGTCCTCTTTCCGCAAGCAGGATCAGCCACCTCAGACCCTTACTGTGTGTCCTTGGATACATTGATCGAAACACGGGAGGGGCTGAGACCGGCCGCAGAAGTCTGTGTGGGAGACTACTTAAAGAGCCACACGGGTCGGTGGAGAAAGGTTGAAGCTTTAGCGGACAGGTCTATCTCTGATGAGGAAGAGGTCTACAAGTTCACCATTTCTGGTATGACGGCTTTCCCGTTCGAGATCTCTCAGGAGCATCCTCTACTTTGCTCCAAGAGGCCGAGTGGCTTCAGAGGGTATAACAGTTTGGAGGAACCGGACTGGGTAGAAGCCAAAGATGTCGTCGAAGGCGACTTTGTTTGTTACCCGGTACGACGGGCTCAATGGGCAAATCTAGAGTTGGACTTGGCCAATTTTTGCCCGAAGAGAGCAGCGACTTGTGAGTTCATCTACCGCAGACTGAATCAGACTGCCGCAAATATCTACGAATACTTTGAGCAGAACGGGGTGCCGACATTCGGTCACGGGGAGCTAAAGAAGTTCTTGACAGATGCTGGTTGGGGCCTGTCCGACTACGAGAACGCCAAATCTACTTTTACGCAACAAGAAAGCGTCGATCGTCGTAGAAGATACATTTCGGTGACTGAAGATCTAGCGTATCTGATTGGAATCTTCGCTGCAGAGGGTAGTCGGGCTGGGTCTTTGGCTACGATGGGCCTGCACACAAGCGAGACCTACATCATGGACTCGATCGACTTGTGTGTAGAACGACTTGGATTTAGACCTTGCAGCAGATCTACGCAAGGTAACTCAACGACCATTACAGTCAACGACGTGTTCTTGGCCGCGCTACTAGTCAACTCTTGCGGGGAAGGTTCCGTAAATAAAAGATTGCCCCGTTTCATTACAGAGGCCCCGGGCCCGATAGCCATGACTGCGGTTCGGGCCGTGATCACTGGAGACGGTTGTGCTTTTTCAACCAGCACAGTACGGACAGGGTTAAAGACGACAAGTCCACAGTTGGCAATCGACGTCAGGGGAATTTTACTGTCTGAAGGATTTATTCCCACTGTCCAAAAGGCGATTCCGCGAGAAGACGAGATCGCAAAGCTGCCTTACTACCAAGTAAATCTGAATGGGAGTCAGTCCGATCTTTTCGAAGGCGTTGTGTCCTCACGCAAGTTTCCTTTCAGTCGCTGCGGTTTTATCCGAGACGGGTACGTGTATCTGCGAGTGTCTAAGAGGGAGGTCGTAAAATATGTAGACGTAGTCCGCGGATTCCAGATGCTCGGAGATAAGTCCTTTTGCGTTGCTGGCGTGGCTACGCACAATAGCAGCATCAACCTCGGGGACTGGAAAGATCAGATCTCAGAAGAGATCAAGCGTTGGAGATTTGACAACAACTATATCCCGATCCTGCCTCTCCCCATCGGTAATCAGACCATCGGCGGGAATGGTCGGGCAATGCTGCTCGGTCAAGAGATCCGAGTTTGGAGCGAGCACATCGTAGTTGGTATGGGCGTGCCTCAAGAGCTCATCTTTGGTGGGCTCAGCTACTGCATGGATCTGGACTCCTACCTGTTCACTTCTGACGGAATGATCCCGATGGGAGACCTAGTGCCGGAGAAGGAGGACAGTTTCAAAAAGCCTAGTAAGGATATCCGAGTCCCGACCCACAAGAATTTGCAGTCCGTGGAGATGGTTCATAACTCTGGAATGAAGAAGGCAGCCCGATTGAGGACTCGTCTTGGCTTGGACCACAGTCCATCCCACGATCATCGATTTAGAGTGTTGAACTCAGACCTAAGTTTGAGTTGGAAGAAGGCCAGTGAGCTTCAGCCAGGTGATCATGTCGCGGTCAAGCCGGGGCAGAGAGTCTGGGCCAAAACACCATTTGACTTGGCCAGTGTTGTTGACGACGTAGAAGACTCGGGCAAAAACGTTGCTGGGTTGCGCAGGGACACATCCCAAAGATATCCAGTGAAGATACCAGCCCAGATGAGCGATGAGTTGGCTCGTATCCTCGGCTACTTAGTGTCCGAAGGCTCCTGTGCAGACGAGAGAAGGATAGGCTTTGGTCAGAAGTCTGAGGAGATCATGAACGACTTCTTGGACTGCGTTGAGGCTGTGTTCGGATACAGGCCTAATTCGTGGGAGAAACCAGACGGGATGCTCTACACGGAAATCGGTAGGTTTAAGGCGATCAGCTTCCTCCGCAGGCTTGGGGTGGTGGGGTACTCAGAGGACAAGATCGTTCCGGAATGCGTCCGCAGGTCCCCCTTCCGATTCGTCCGGGAGTACATCCGCGCCTATTTTGAGGGTGACGGTGGGGTCAAGGACGTGACCGAGAAGCAGACCATTGCGTGCGCATCAAAATCGGACATCCTCCTCAAAGAGACACAGCTCATCCTCTTAAACGCGGGGGTTGTCTCCTCGAAGTACCCCCCCTACAGAGGGAAGGTGTGCGGAACCTTGCAAGTGAGGTCTGAGTATGTCGACACCTACGCTGAGATGTTCGGGTTCGTGTCAGAGCGTAAGCGGGCAATTCTCTGTAGCAGGACTCCGACAAGAAAGACTCATGCTGGAGAGCGCATCCCGTATTTGAAAGAAGCTCTAGACTCTTTCAGGAGGGCTCACTTCCCCCATAGATCTAGTTGGGATTTCGAGAAGGTCGACATCGGCCTAGAAAAGGAGAAGTACTCGGCGAAAGAAGTGGCCGTTCTTCTCGGGTGCGATGTCTCCACCGTCCGCTACCACGTAAAGAAGGGCCGGCTGCAGTACAGCGGAGAGATACCAGGGGCCGGAGGTCGATTCGGGACCAAACTCATCAGCAAAAAAACCCTCCAGGAGTTTCTCACCAGTTTTGGAAGGGGCGTTCGTAGGACCGTCCCTGGCAGAGATGCTTGGGGAATGACCTATTCGAAGCTGGAGGGGCAGGATCTTTCATTCATCAGAGAAAGAGATGCGCAACTAGCGGGGCGCATCGAAGAACTTGCTGAGCTTCGATATTTCTGGGACGAGATCGTTGAGGTCGAACTCTTCGAGTACACTGTCCCTATGGGAGACCTCACAGTGGCTGAAGACTCTTCCTTCACTGCTGATGGGCTCATCTGCCATAACTCCGGATCGAACGTGTCTTTGCGCATGCTCGAGAACATGTTCTTGGGCTACATGGTCGACCATCTGCATCTCGTCAACTGGATCGTCAAGAGCATTGCCTCTTACATGGATTGGGAGCCTATCAAGGTCTCCTTCAAGCCTTTCAAGATGGCGGACGATCTGCAACGGAAGGCCTACAACTTCCAGCTCAATCAGGCCGGAAAGATCTCAGATAGCACGTTGTTGTCCGATTCGGACTTCGATCCCTCTCGTGAGGACGAGCTCATCAAGACAGAGACCAACAAGAGAGCTGAAGCGCAGAAGAAGGCCCAATTGGCTCAGGCTGAGATCCAGGGTGAGAGCCAGATGATCATGATGCGCTACCAGCTCAAGGCCCAGCAGGAGCAAATGCAGATGCAAGCAGCCGCTGCACCAGCTCCAGGAGAGCCCGGGGCTGAAGCTGAAGGCGTGCAACCTGGCGGCGCTTCTACCCCCGCTATGGAGGGACAGGTGCCTCAAGGAGGAGCTCCGTTGCCACAGCAGGCTATGCCTCCGCAGGCTATGCCTCCCATCGCTGAACAGGCACGAGCCGAGTTGCCCCCTGCAATGACGGCTACTCAATCACCGCTCCAGTTGGCCCAGCAGGCGCCACAAGAAGGGGAGGCTGGCGCTGTCAACGTAGATCTACTGGCTCAAGCTCAGTATGTCGCCCAGTACTTGTCGCAGTTGGACGAGAACAGTCAGACCATGGCCTTGATGAATTTGCGGCAGCAGAGTCCGGAGTTCTATCAGGTCGTGTTAGGGCTAATGCAAAACATGTCTCAGGGCAGCCCCGAGGCCGCAGCCGCGGAGCCGCTACCAGAGCAGCGTGCCCCACGGCGCGGACCCGAAGCCGCGCAAGTCTAGGTTCTAGGAGGCGGTACTCTGCCCCTTCTTCGTAGATGTGCTGGAACGCTCTTCTCTCTTCCTGCGACCCAAAGCGGTCTTTCCGGCATACCGAGACGGCGCCGTAGCTCTGACTCGTTTCCTTCACCAATGTTGTGCTCTAGACACTCAGTGCAGGCGCAGACACGGGCGCATACCCCGTCATTGTCCCGTACCTCCTGCCACCACGTGTCCGGCCCTCGGATGACAAATCTACCGAGCTCCATCTCGTAACATTTCTCTTCACCGATCAAATCTTCTGGGCAGAACCCGCAATCTGTGATGTCCGCCTCTTGATCTGATTCAGCGAAATCGAACAATAGATCTAGGCAGGAAAAGTGGAACCAGCGTACGTCTTTACCGTCGTCGAAATCGTCCGGCGTGAAACAGAAACTAGACCCATCGCCCTTTACGCTGCCTACTCTGAGGGCGATGGCGTCTACGCCTACTCCGATTTGTCTGTCACAACACGAACAATACGGGCTCTCGTCGCCGGGGCTGTCTGAATTCAGCCACTCCATCGTCTTCCTTCTCCTCTTCGTCCTTCTTCATTTTCCGAAGCTTACGCACCGCAGATTTGACATGAGTACTCAGTGCCAAAAGTACGCCGAACAAAAAACCAGCTCGCACTAATTTACTCGTCATTTTGCTCTTCTCGATCTTCTTCTTCCTCATCTTGGTCTAGATCTGAAGTGGGATCTATGACATCGTCCAACCACTGCTCAGCTCTAGACAACTGGCTATCCTTCTCCTTCTTTCTATCAGGCATGTGTGCCCTCCTCGGAAAAAAGTTAGATCGACCTTCTAGCTTCCTTATAACGAGAATCTCATTGTTTTTGACTGAGGCGATCGTAAGCTGATAATCTCCATCAGACGACCCGCAGAGCGCTTGGAGGCGCTCAGAGATCGGGAAGGAGATACATCGATGGCGCGTCTGAACCCAGAGGAAGGGTTTGAAGCACTAAAGGCTGAAGTTTCCAAAGCTGTAGAGGGTGTGTTCCCGTTCGAGGGAAAGAAGCGCACTCTTCGTCTAGACAGCATATCCGTCAACGACAACAAAGACATCGACGACATCAGGTCGCAAAAGAAGGCCAAGATGGAGGGGAGGACTTGGTCTGTCCCCGTCGAGGCCGAGATGTCTTTGATCGACAACGCTACCGGGAAGATAGTCGATCAGAGGAAACAGCGCTTGCTTAATCTTCCCAAGGTCACAAGCCGGCATAGTTACATCGTAGACGGGCAAGAGAGACAAATCGACAACCAGTGGCGTCTACGTCCGGGTGTCTACTCCCGTCGTAACGACCGCGGGGACCTGGAGTCCTCTTTCCACCTCAAGGGTCGCAGCGCGTTTAAGGTGTACTTCGACCCTGACTCTTCTCAGTTCTCTATGAAGAAGGGTGATACCAACATCCCTCTCTATCCTGTCATGAGGGAAATGGGGGTCTCCGATGAGCAACTCGAAAAGCAGTGGGGTAAACAGATCTTGCGGGCGAACCAGTCTAAATCTGGGGACCACGCTAAGGCTCTAGAGCGTTTTTACCGTGCGACGACGAGAGAGAAACCAAAAGATGCGTCAGAGGCTAAAGCGTTCCTACATGAGTTCATGGGAGGGGCAGAGCTAGACCCAGAAGTGGCTGAGATCACTTTGGGGAGGAAAGACAAAAAGGTGGGTGGCGACACAATCCTGGCTGCCGCTAACAAGTTGTTGGGAATTAGTCGAGGAGATGTCAAGCAGGACGATCGCGACAGCTTGATGTTCAAGAACTTTCTCTCCACAGAAGATTTTGCTTCAGAAGCCATTTCAAAAAAGAGTGGGGAGATCTTGCGGCGTGTCGGTAACAACATCGACCGCAAGAAAAAGATCAGAGAAGTAGTGGCACCAGATCTCTTTAACCGCCCCATGAAGAATCTGTTCACGGGACCCGGTCATTCGGCGAGGCCAGATCAAACTAACCCGTTGGAGATGATCTCTGGGGCCATGAAGACTACGATCATGGGAGAGGGAGGGATCAAAAGCGAGCACACGATCACGGAAGACGCCAAGCTCGTCAATCCTTCTCACCTAGGGTACTTGGATTCGATCCACACTCCGGAGGGTTCGAGAACTGGTGTGACTTTGCATCTACCCTTAGGAGCTTCCAAAAAGGGGCGTACTGTCACGGCCAAGATGTACAACATCAAAACTGGAAAGATGGAGGACGTAGACCCCAAAAAGGCTTTTCACTCCAAAGTCGTCCTCCCGGATCAGGTGAAGTGGGAGGACGGGAAACCCGTCCCCCGTCATAAGACCGTGAAGATGAGCGACGTGGAAAACGAAGTTTCGTCAGGTAGCATGAAGAGCGCCGACTACGTGATGGCGGCTCCGGCTCAACTCTTCTCTGTCGCTTCCAATATGGTCCCCTTCCTACAGAACAACTCTGGTAATAGGGCTACGTACGCCGGACGCCAAATGGAACAGGCGATCCCTCTCAAGCATAGAGAGGCTCCCTTGGTGGAGCCGGTTATCGATGCGAAGAAGGAAGGGTCCGGGTTGGTGGACTTCATGGGGAAGATCAATTCCCACACCTCTCCTATCTCGGGAGAGATCGTCTCCTTGAAGAAGGATGCCGTTGTCGTCAAAGGAAAAGACGGAAAAGAGAAGGAAGTACAGATCTATGATCATTTCCCCTTGAACGACGACAAGGGGTTCCTCCATTCTGAGCCCTTGGTCAAGGTCGGGGACAAAGTAAAGAAAGGGCAGACCGTAGCCGATACGAACTTCACCAAGGGCGGACGTTTGGCTCTGGGGACAAACTTGAAGACAGCCTATGTACCCTTCCACGGCTACAACTTCGAGGATGGAGTCGTGGTATCAGAGTCAGCTGCGAAAAAGATGACCAGCGAGCACATGCACCGTAAGGGTATAGACACGACCAAAGATCATATCTTCAACAAGCAGAAGTTCCTCTCAGAGTACGATAGCGCTCTGACGAAGGAACAAGCAGAGAAGCTTGACGACGACGGGGTAGTTCGCAAGGGACAAAAAATCCTCCCGGGCGATACACTCGTGGCGGCCTTGCGCAAGCGGGAAGACACAGACGAGGACAGAGTCCGTCGTCGCATGCACAGGTCTTTGGCTCACCCACACGACAACGTGTCCGTTTCGTGGGAGAACGATCACCCCGGAGTTGTGACTAACGTAGTAAAGCGAGGCAAGCGCACAGAAGTTCACGTCAAGACAGACGAGCCAGCAGAAATCGGCGACAAGATCACAGGTCGGAGTGGGAACAAGGGCATCATCACAAAGATCGTCAAAGACGACGAGATGCCAAAGACTGGGGACGGCAAGCACATAGAGGTCGCCCTCAACCCGGCTGGTGTACCGGGACGTCTCAACCTGGGCCAGGTCCTAGAGACAGCTGCAGGTAAGATCGCCGAAAAGACTGGCAAGCCTTTCAAGGTCCAGAACTTCGACGGCTCCCCGGATAAACGGGAAGAGATCGAAAAAGAGCTAAAGAAGCACGGCATCGAGGACAAGGAAGAGCTATTCGACCCCAAGACTGGCAAGAGCATGGGGAAGGTTCTGGTCGGCCCGCACTACATCCACAAGCTGAAGCACCAGGTGGGTAAGAAGTTGATCGCTCGCGCTGGTGGGCCGGGGTATGCGTACGACCGAAACAAGATGCCGAAGGGGGGAGGTCCACACGGCGCCCAGGCTCTGGATTCTCTCGGGATGTACGCCATGCTCGCCCACGGGGTGCCGGCAAACATTAGAGAGATGCAGACCTACAAGAGCAACGCAGAAAACAACGATCAGTTTTGGTCCGCTATTCAGTCCGGAGACCCACTCCCTACTCCTAAACCAACCTTCGCTTACAACAAGTTCGCCAGCCTGATGAAGACCATGGGCGTGAACATGGCTAAGGAAGGGAACAACATCAATCTGATGCCCCTCTTGGACAAAGACGTCAAGGAGATGAGCAACGGCGAGATTAAAGACGCTGGGAGGATGGTGACAGGCAAAGATCTCAAGGAAGAGAAAGGTGGGATCTTTGATAAGGACAAGACTGGCGGCAGAGATGGAACCAAGTGGACGCACATCAAGTTGCCCGAACCGATGCCCAATCCTGTGTTCGAGAAGTCGATCCTATCGCTGACGGGTATGAAGCAGAAAGAGCTCAATTCATTGATGGACGGTACGTCCGCCATCGACCCCAAGACTGGAAAGATCACCTCTCCGGATAAGGGGATCTCTTCCGGGCCTGCCATATCTCATTTGCTGAAGAAGATCAACGTAGACAAAGATCTAGCGGAGGCCGAAAAAGCCTTACAAAAGCCAGGGTTGAAAGGAAACCGACTAGATCAGATCAACAAAAAGGTGAAATACCTACGCAACTTGAAGAAGTTGGGCGTGTCCCCCACCGAGGCGTACATGACCCAACACGTCCCCGTGATGCCTCCATCTATGAGACCGATCTCTTCTACGCCCGACGGTACGATCATCAATGACGACTTGAATCACATGTACAAAGGTCTGGGTCTAGAGATCAAGCAGTTCAAGTCCACGCATAAGAACGAGCTGCCCGAGGAGTTCAACCGACGCCGAGCCGGGATCTATGACGCCATGAAGTCCCTCACTGGTGTCGGTGGGTACCAGAATCGGCGCTATCGCGGCGTGATGGATATCATATCCGGAAGAACGCTGGACAAGGACACAAAGCAGAAGGGCGGTCCACCTCGGGAAAGCTACTTCCAGTCAAAGCTGGTCAAGCGCAAGCAGGATATGAGCATGCGCTCGACGATCATCCCAGAGCCAGAGCTTGGGTTGGATCAAGTAGGCATCCCGAAAAAAGCAGCGATGGAAATCTACAAGCCATTCATTGTGCGAGAGCTCAGGAACATCGCCGATGTCACGCCTCTTAAAGCACAGCAGATGGTCAAAGAAGGAGATCCTTTAGCTAGACGTGCTTTAGAGCGTGTCGTAGAAGAAAGACCTCTGCTGCTCAAAAGAGATCCAGTGCTGCATAAGTACGGAGTCCAATCATTCAAACCGATCCTTACATCCGGTAAAGCTGTGAAGATCCACCCGCTGGTGACGTCGGGCTATAATGCCGACTTTGACGGAGATTCAATGAGTGCCTTTGTTCCGGTAGGCCATGAGGCGGTGCAAGAGGCCAAGAAGATGTTCCCCTCAAGAAACCTGTTCAGTCCAGCTACCGGTAAGCTGATGTACCGACCCACACATGAGAGTCAACTCGGGATCTACATGTTGACTCAGGAGGGGAAGAAGACCAATCAATCCTTCTCCAGCACCTCTGAGGCAGCCAAGGCTGCACAGTCCGGGAAGATCGGCATGACTGATGTTGTGAGGGTCGGCGGGACACGCACAACTGTTGGCCGCGCTCTAGTTGCCAATGCTCTGCCTAAACCCATGAGACAAAGTGTTCTCCAAGGCAAGATCAACATGGACGGCAATGGGCAAAGTGACCTCCTTACTACCGTGGCGAAACAGCACAAGAACGATTTTGGCGAAGTCGCAAACAAGCTCAAAGACTTAGGCAACCAGTACGCCACCACTCACGCTGCGTCCATTGGATTGTCCGACATCAAGGCCGACAAAACGGAAAGAGATCAAATCCTTCGTGCTGCAGATCGCAAAGTCAAAGACATCATGTCTGGCAAAGGGTCATTGAAGGACAAGCAGAAGAAGGCTGTGCAGATCTACGATCGTGCTTCCGAGCAAATGATCAACACCATCGAGAAAAAGCACGGCAAAAAGGGATCTACCATCTACCAGATGATGAAGGCGGGAGTGAAGCCCCGGATGGGCGCCTACCGACAGATCACGATGGCTCCCATGCTGATGATGAACGCGAAGGGGGAGGTCATCCCAGAACCCATTCGCAAAAGCTGGTCAGAAGGCTTGGACATAGGAGACTACTGGACCCAGATGAGTGGGGCGAGAAAGGGCGTCGTCCAAAAGGTCCAGGCTGTGCAAGAGCCTGGGTACTTCACCAAGCAGATGATCAATTCGGTGATGAACAATTCTATTGGGACTGAGGATTGTGCCACCAACAAGGGCATCAGCCTCCCAGTGGATGAAAGGGACGTCATCGATCGTTACCTTGCGGTGCCGGTAAAGTCGGGATCTAAGTCTTTCAAGGCAGGTACGCTAATCACACCCGGGGTCAGGGACAGTCTACGGAACAACAAGGTACGTCGTGTCGTGGTCCGTTCTCCTCTTCGCTGCGAGCACGGAGATGGAATCTGCTCGAAGTGCTACGGGCTTGACGAGGATGGAAACAACCCGCCGACTGGTAAGAACGTCGGCGTCACCAGCGCACAATCCATTGGTGAGAGAGCCACACAGCTCTCCATGCGCACATTTCATGAGGGAGGCATTGCCCCCGTAGGGAAGAAGGGTCAGGCCAAGGCGTTGCTGACAGACGAGTTCAGCAGAGTGCAAGAGCTCGTGCAGATGCCGAAACACGTACCAGGGGCTGCACCTCTCAGTTCTGTTAGCGGCAAAGTGGATAAGATAAAGAAGAACCCTGCTGGAGGGTTTGATGTGTCGATCAACGGAGTTCGTCACTACGTGCCCCAAGATCGAGGTGAGCCCATGGCTGTCATCGGGGACAGGCCTCGGAGACTACGTAAGGGAATGCAGCTCTCTAAGGGCACTCCTCTGTCAAGAGGTCCCGTGAATATCCACGAGATGCTGCCTCTGACAGGCGTCAACAAGGTGCAAGGGTACGTGGCTGGGCAGCTCTACGATCTCTACAAGGGGGAGGGTATCCGGAGAAGGAATGTGGAAACGGTGGTCAAGAGCATGACAAACCTGACACAGGTGAAAGACCCCGGAGACCACTCAGAGTTCATCCGCGGAGATTTTGCTCCCACTTCCAAGGTACAGGCTCTCAACAAGCGTCTAGCTGCTAGTAAGAAGAAGCCCATCGTACATACGCCCGTGCTCAAGGGTGTAAAAACTTTGCCGCTCGACATTCAGACAGATTGGATGGCAAGATTGAACCACGAGAAGCTGAACTCTACTGTGATAGACGCAGCAAATCAGGGATGGTCCAGCAATATCCACGGTAAGCATCCGATCCCCGCTCTTGCTTATGGAGCGGAGTTCGGCAAGAAGAAACCATATTGAGGGAAGACAATGGATCAAGAGTACATGACGAAGATGGCAACCTCCTTCCTCAGCGAGCTTTCCGAAATCGAAAAGAACGCTTTGGCTAGTGGAGCTCTGAGGTTCCTTGGATCTGGGCTGGGCCACTTGACGAAAGCCGTCACCAAAAAGGTCCCGATGGCGATGTCTCGTGGAGGGGCCATGGCCTCTCGCATCGGCGGAGGTGGCGCTGTTCGAGCAGGAGGCACTATCCCCCACATGAAGCAGATCTGGGGCGCTGGTGCGGCCACAGCTGGTAAGCGTGGTGGTAGTCAGTTCATGGGAGGCCTCAAGGCTCTTGGAAAATCTAGGTATGGGCAGATGGCTGGAACTCTAGCCGTCCCTGTGGCTGCCGGTTACGGCGCGTCCAAGTTGCTCTAGGATCTAACCGATGGTGGCAGAAGTAGGTCCCGTAGTTCTGACGAGCACGGACAACTCTCCCTCTAAATCCGAGCAGGATCCTGCTTGGATCGAAAAGGGGATTGTCTACAACGTCGATCTAAAGAACTTCACTGTCGACGTGCTTACAGATTACGAAAGCAAGCCCGTCACCAATTGCCAGATAGCGGGTCCTTACTTTCACACAAACAACGGAGAGGGCATCTACGCCATGCCGGAAGTGGGGTCTGCCTGCCTGGTGTGTCAACCATCAGACGACGACACCCCATTCGTGCTCGCCTTCATCGGAGCTTTTGAGCTAGAGGGTGCCAAGCAGGACAACCTGGAAGATAAGGCCGGAGAGGTAGATACGGAAACAGAAGAGCTCGAAGATCTCGTGAAGAAGGTGGGGGCACCGGCCTCGACAACTTCCACGGGTTCCGCTGAGCTCAAAACCACTGGAGCTTCCGCTCGAGCAGGTCGTCCGTACATGAACCCCGGCGACATCATGCTCCGTACGCGTGACGAGAACTTCATTGCTCTTCGTAGGGGAGGGGTTGTCCAGATAGCAGGAACCCCCACTTGCCAGACGGTCTATGTTCCGCTGAAGAACTTCATGCGGCACTTCGCCGAGAACTACGAGGTCAACACTCCGGGTGGTGAGCTGGAGTGGACCGTACAACGACAGGAGAACGACCCAGGAGGGAAGGCCCCTGTCCTCTACCGCCTCACCTTGCGTGACAAAGCGCAGAATGACAAAGCGGACATCCAGATCAAGATGGGACACGTCGACGATGATATCCGCTATGAGATGGTAGTGGCCCCGGAGAATGTGACGGTTGGTGATGGGAGCGTGTCGGGTATCCCAAACTTCAAGATGACGATCGGCAGCGAAGGCGATCAAACTGTAGAGATGCAGGGATCGCTTGAGTACACGATCGAAAAGGACCGTAAGGTCACAGTCAAAGGTACGGACACCGTAGAGATCACCGGGGCCAGAACTCTCAAAGCGCTATCCATCGCGCAAGAGGCGCAGACCAGTCACAGTCTTAAAGCCGCAGTCAGCAACGAGAACATCACCGGCATAAAGACGATCAAGGCAGCTCAGGTCATGCTCGGTCCGGCGCCTGGAGTGTCCGCTGTCTTGGGGGAGGTTCTGGTTGCTTGGCTAGCGACACACATTCACCTCCCTGTGTGGTTCGTCCCAGACCCAAAGGTCGGGGCCCTACCTACTATCTTGTCGAAAACGGTTAGGGTGTCCCCGTGAGTGCCCCAGCACAAAAAGGGTTCGAGGACCTGTTGTTCAAGTACCTGACCTCAGATCCCTTGGCCACAGACGTCACGATCAAGAACGAGATGAAGAAGGTGGCCCAGCCGGACGGGTCCACCCAGATTGTAATGGTCCCGGAGAAGGGCGACGCGTACCTCCCAGACGATATATCTGGGCTCTTGTCCCGCGCTGTTTCGCGAGCGCTGTTCGAACAGATCTTTAAGTACATCGAAACCCCGGTCGTGGAAAAGATCAATGAGTTGATAGAGCAATACAACCAACTCAGGGCTGATTTCATTACCGGAGGCGGGGCTACCACATCCACTGAGGTAGATAAGATTCCTTGATCGCCATATCTCACACGGTGTAGACTCCGCCATTAGGAGATGAGAACGATGGAACTTTTCCTCGACGACCCCAACGGTCTTCCGAAGTTTGCTCAGGCCTTCACCCGTCTATCCGAAAACCCGGACGACTGGCAGGCAGAGATCATCAACGAGCTCTACAGGCAGGCGCCGTACGTTGGAGACTTCGAGCCGCGACTAGTGATGAACGAGCTCGACCCCGAGCGACGGTACGCCATTGGCTCGGTGGAGCTGACCAGCAAGACGGCCATCAACCAACGGGACGATGCAACACCAGACAAGCTCCAGGGAACGAAACGAGTTCTCATCCCGATCATCATCAAAGAGGGCAAAATGTTCCCAATGGACGTCTTTGTCCATAATGGGAAGTCGCAACCACTCACGAAGGAGAGAATCCGCAAAGCGATGTTCCGCCCGGAGCTCTTCGACTCCGCTGCAAAACGTCCAGGAGATCAAGATGTGATGAACGTCTTGTATCCTCCTTACCGGTCTGGTGGATTCGGTCTTGGTGGTAATGCTCGAGTAGGTCAGCACGAAACCGCGAAGATGGGATCTGCTGACTATTCCTTACTGCACGACATCCACCACACCATCAAGGAAGCAGACATCACGAGCGTAGAGAATGCGATGAACGCAGATCACACGCTCCTGGCTGCCCTGACTTCCAACCAGGCGACGCGAGACTTCATCCAAAAACTGGCCGAACCGCGGAAGACCGTCGACGGTAAGGACATGCTCAAAGCGGCTATGGAGCAGATCCCACCAAAGGTTGTACAGATCTCTAAGACTCGTGGTGGTTTTGTCGTCAAGACTGCTAACCCGAATGCTCTTCTGCCGGAAGAGAGCATGGTCTCTCGCCCCGAGGCAGAGAAGGTCGTTGGGGAAGATCTCGTCAAGCAGGTTGAGCGAGACGGCACGGTGACTGTCTCAACGGACTCTACTGTCAAAGACTCGCTCATCGACGCCAGGGTCGGCGTAGTTGACGAGTTTGGTGAGTACAAGGTCAAGACCAAAGACGGTAAAGAGCTCGTTGGCTGGGTGTTCCCTCGTTGTGTAGATCTCGACGGAACCAATACCGCTTTGGCCCTTTTCTCCAACGGCTCTCAGGCAGCTATGCAGGAGAACATCGCCGGCAGCCCCGTAGGGAAAGGAACGAATCTCATTGACGAGACCCCGTCTGGGTTCGGTTTCTTTTACCTAGCACGTCAGGGTGGAGCTACGGCCATCATCCCGATGACGGTCAAAAGCGCGTTGCAAGGGCAGGATGGTGACAAAGGTTTCTTGGCCACTACGATCATGGGAGAGCAGATCGTCATCAAGCTCGTTCCCGGTCTCACCAAGATCTCTACGATCAAAGAAGGGACTTACGGCATCCCGCAGGATTGTGGGTGGATGCCGATGCGAGACATGATCGAGCTGTCTGAAGACCCAGGCTCGTACGGCAAGACTGTGGAGGCTCAGGCTGTCCTCCATGATAGTGTCGAGGTTATGTACGAGCCGGGCGGAAGTGGCTCGTACAGTATGCGCGGTTACCCGATGGAGAAACTCTCTTTCGTGATGCCGATCGACTACATCAACCATGACCAGGCTGTCTTCAACCTGGCCGTCTTGGGGCTGGAACCCGAGTTCGCAAAGGAGAAGCTCGCTGAGGCCCAAAAGCTTTCCAGGTGGGTCAAGATCAGCGGTACGAGGCCGGTCACCCTGGCCTCGGAGATGTACCATAAGGCCAAGACCGCGGCAGTGGCTAAGCTTAACAAGATGCCGCAGGTCAAGTCCTTGCTGCTGAAGGAGGCGGCAGCTCTGGACGATCCCCTTTCTGTGGACAAGGTGCTGTCTGTGGGGTTCCTGAATCCCGAGAACATCGGTACCTTCATCTCGTACCTGCCGGAGTTCGAGGATACACTGAGTAGGCTCAGTGAAATGCTCGTGGCTTCCAGGCTCGGTCTCTCGTCCGTGGATGCTGGGGCTCTAGAGCGCGTCGTCAAACACCTGGATAAGGTGATTTCGGGGCTCAGAGAGCTGTCTCAACATCCGAGGGCATGAGGGAAATACCACGCTCGCCAAGCGAGTTCTATATTCGCTTCCTCATCTCCAGGATCGACTACGAAGATCACGATGAGCTGAATGCGAATGAGATCCTCCAGACGCTAGATAGCGTAGGTCTGGATGGGTTGAGTCCGTCCTACATTCGCGAAGTAGGGCGCACGATGCTGCCCCGCCCGTCTGGGTATACCCCCCAAGATCCACATCACAGGCCATCCCGAGAGTACCTGAAGCAGAACAAGATCTATGACATGTGGCACCCGAACAGGGGTACCAGAGAAGCTCAGTTGATCTTGATGGACTTTTTCCTGCGGGAAAAACTAGAGCCATTGCTTCTGTCGAATCTATCTCACCCCTCCATAGCCAGGAAGCTGCGCAAATACACTTCGATCGCATTGACTTCACAAGGTGTATTGGCGTACGGGCATTTCTTCTGGAACAGGAAGTTGCTGACCCAGCCGCAATGGCTAGAATTCCTTCGCAGCAGAACTTATACGAACCCTCACGTTCAGAGCTTGGTCACGACCCCTGATGTGGCACCTAGGCATCTGCCCTGGGTGATCGGTATCTCGGGGCCGGACGATTCTTTCAACACAGCAGAGGCAGCCTCTCGTATCGGAAAGATAGCGTTCAAGCACGCGCTAGAGCTCGAGCACAGACCCGCGACATTGGATAACACAATGGCGCTAAAGAATTGCATGAGCACCATCGAGAAAGCGGATGTGATCATGCGAAGAAGTGACGTGGCTTTGAAGGATGTGCTGCGTCAGTTCCAGAAGTTTCGGATGAAGCTAGACCCCGCTAAGGTGATCGACGCAAAGCAGCTCACTGGTGGGAATTTCAGCAAGTCTGGAGAGGGAACAGACGTAGACGATGACGAGAACTTTTAGGAGGGCCGGATGAGCGATCTACCTAAGCCGATGTTTGCATCAGAGGAAGAAATCGAACGAGGAGCTAGCGTTCTTTCTCAGGCAGGTGACACCACCAAAGAGAACGTAGAGAAAGCTGTATCTCTCGGGAACCTTGTCCTAGACGACGAATTTGTGTACGTCCGTCAATTGCGCAAGGATGACAGCTTGCTGTACCACGTGTTTCGTGGAGAGAAAGTCCCAAGCAAGTTTTGGGGACAGGGGGAGTTTGGTCTCGTCGTCTTGTCCGTCTCGGAATCGTACTGGCCTACGGACAAACCCAAGGTCGAATTTCACCCCGACACTTGTCGACCAGAGGTGTACGAGGACGACCCAAAAAGCCCCCCCAAGTACCCAGAACATTTCTACGGGGCCTATTTAGTGATCGTCCCTGGTGTAGATCGAAAGCTCTTTTTACCCGACACAAAGATCTACGGCATGGCTCCGGAGCTCGCATCGGAGGTAAAAAAGAGCATCAGCTCATGGTCGAACGGGAGCTAAAAGGGGTGCGGCCCGAAGGCCGCCCAACCCCGAAATGTACTGCGTCCCCGGGTTTCCGCCCGGGCGGTTTGCACCGCTTTGGTCGCAGTACATCCCGGCATTCGCCAAAACCAGGCATAGCTGAGAATGGCCGGGAGAGGTACTCTTTGCAGAGCGGTACTCGGAGTTGTTGCCCCGTAGTCGCGACTCCTCAGCACGACTACCTGCCCAATACTTCTAACCCGACTCGGATGGAGATGCTGTTGGTAGGTCAGCGTCAGCTAGAGACGGGTCCCCCGTTGGGCTCACAGAGGCGAAGACAAGCAGAGCTCGGACACTGTGGTGTCGTAGGTAGGTCTCTACTCATCACTTCTCTTATACCCACTATCGGAAGATATTTTGGCCGTAGTTAACCTCACAAAAATGCGGGAGAAGGAAGCTGAAAGGGTGGTCCCCCTATCTTTCGCAGCCCAAGTCGTGGACGGAAAAGAGTTCAAGGAACCGTTCTACGATTTGAACGACTATGGGGAGCCAGAGGACTATGGCTTTGACCTAGAACCCCGAGATCCAACTGCTGCAGAATTCGCGGGGTCGAACTACTTCTACAACGTATCTCCTTCTGAGTTTACAGAAACCGCGATTATGATCGCGGACAAGGGAGACACGCATAATTTCTCTTTCGACGAGCGTCCGTACCTGCGAAGGATCTATGACACGGCAAGCCCCAAGACCTTACTACTTGCCGGAAGACAGGTGGAAAAGAGCACGACTCTCGGCAACAAGATCATTGCCTACTCTTGCCTGAACAACCACTTCCGTTCTCTTTTCGTTGCTCCATCAGCAGAGCAATCAAAGGTCTTCTCGAACGACCGCGTCAAAGACCCGATCGATCTCAGTCCCCTGGTAAAGGCGTACACCAACACAGTCCTGACCAACGCCGTCTTCCACAAAAAGTTCATCAACTACTCACAGGTCCGTTTGCGCTATGCGTACCTCACCGCAGATCGAGTAAGAGGTATCCCTGCGGATTTGATCACAGTCGACGAGATCCAGGATATCTTGGTCGACAACTTACCGGTCATTGAGGAGTGCGCTTCCCACTCAGACCACAAGCTGTTCATCTACTCTGGGACACCGAAGAGTCTCGATAACACACTGGAGCACTACTGGGCTAATTTCTCGACGCAGAACGAGTGGTTGGTCCCCTGCGATCGACACGGCACGCCGAAAGATCTATCTTCTTGGCATTGGAACATCCTAAGCGAAGACAATATCGGCAAAAAAGGGTTGGTCTGCGACAAGTGCCACAAGCCGATAGACCCCTACCATCCTGCTGCCCAATGGGCGTCTCTGAATCCGCAAACCGAATCAAACAGCGAGAAGGTCACTTTCGACGGGTACCGCATCCCGCAATTGATGGTTCCCTGGATCGTGAAGACGGAGGAGGGGTGGAACGAGATCCTCCAAAAGCAGGAGCGTTACTCTCGCCAAAAGCTCTACAACGAGGTCTTAGGAATCAGCTATGACAGCGGCACGCGTCCTCTCACACGAGGTCAGCTCAAGGCTTGCTGCAAGGAACACATCAGGCTCGGGGACTTTGAGAAGTACAAACGCTTTGCTGGTCAAGACATCTTCGCCGGTATCGACTGGGGTTCCGGCGAGAACACCTACACAGTGTTGACACTTGGATCTTATTTCGGCACAGGTAACTTCACCATCTTCTGGGCTCACCGTTTCACTGGGAGAGAGCTCGAACCGCCAGTCCAGTTAGATTTGATCTGTTCGATCTTGGCTCAATTCAACGTGGCCATCTGTGGGTGTGACTACGGCGGTGGATTCGACCGCAACGATCATTTGATCCGTGCTTTCGGTCCTCAGAAGGTTTTGAAGTATCAGTACAACCCAATGCAGAAGAAGGGGAAGATCTATTGGGAGGAGAAGCTCCATCGCTTTGCCGTTCACCGCACAGAGGTGATGAGCGATATATTCAACGCCATCGTTCGCAAACAATTTGACTTCCCTAACTGGAACGACTTCCAAGATCCCTACGGGCAAGACATCCTCAACATCTTCAGCGAAAAGAATGAGCAGCGCAGGATGATTGAGTACAAGCACGCTCCCGGAACGACTGACGATACGTTCCACTCCATCCTGTATTGCTTCCTCGCCAGTATGATCAAATACCCACGGCCCGATATCATTGCACCACTCAAGGATACCGGGGAAGACTACAATCCCAGACGTAGGCGCTGAAGCTAAAAGAAGACTCAACCTGGAGAACCCAGGGAGCCTAGTAGTCGGTGAGAGTGAACGGATCTGCCATCTTCAGCACAGTGGGCACCGACTTGTAGCCGAGCGCCCGAGCAATCACTTCTTGCTCTTCGCGGGTGATCGCCCAGTGCCAGAGACGCCCATACCTATCATGCAGGATGGGACTGTCGGGAAACAGCAGGGAGACGGAGAGGCGACTCTTTCCGGAATCTTTTGGATCCCAGAAATGTACTGCACCGCCCTCAATCTCCCACTGAAGGTCCCAACCGGAGAACTTCGAACAACGGGCAGCGATATCGTCTAAAGTCATGGTCTTCTCCTTTCCAAAAATCTTATCCTACAAAAGAGATCGATTTTGCGTTCTAGCTAAGGGAAATGCCATCAGGTACGCCCCCCATTGCGAGGGGCTTGATGGCGTGAAGATCTAGCGCTGGACCCAGTTGGTCGGGCGGATGTTGTCCCACCCGCCGGCCCAGCCTACTGCCTCTGCAAGCGCCGCGAGCACCGTGACGGTGCCGACGGCGGACGAGCACACGATGTACTTTCCGGTGCGTCCCGAGCCCCACGTGGCCCGGTACGTTTCGACGATACCCTCCGGGCCTAGGACCTTTCTCAGATGGGAAAGGGCTTTGTCCCTTTCTTCATCCCCGAGCGCGTCGAGGACTCCGTTCAGGGAACCATCGACATCGATGGTGCCGTCTTTGTTGTGAAAGACCGGTAGCGACATCGTCATCTCCGACTCCGACTCCGTCTTCTTTTTGGCGGCGGAAGCCGCTTTTCTCGTTCCCATTTTCTCCTCCTGCAGTTAGAGAACAAACCATTTCTGGTTCATTGATCTTATCCCGCGATCAGGTAGATAATTTCAGTGGATATGGGATTTATGGGCTTCTGCGGCGATATATCGATCTAAGGTATCTTCAGACGAGCTCAAGTCGGCCAATTGAGTCACACGCCTAGGACCTATCTCTGGTGCTCTAGATTCTTCGAAGACTAGGGCTGACTGGACGATGTGTTTCCTGGCTTTGTCCAACAAGCGGTAGGATTGCTGCATCCTGTAGTGAGAGGAGAAGCCTTTTTTACGCCGGAGAGTGTGCATGAGGTGCTTGCACAGGACATGGAAAGGTTTCCACGGCTGGAGATCTTGGGAGGGTCCCACGAGTTGTTCATACTCGAGCTCTGTGAACTGCAAAAACACCTTAGCCCATTCTTCCATTTGATCGTAGGGCACATCGTGGGCGTTCAACTCCAAAAACGCGCAAACTTCATCGTACACTGACACCAGTACGGACACATCTACATCGCGCAAGAGGGACACATCCAATCCGTTCACTTTCATGAGGAAGTCCAGCTTTTTCTCTATCCCCTTCAAGCGCACTTTCACAGTTTGGAGCAGGTCCCAAAAGTCCACCGTGCGAAGTTTTCGACCACACATTTCTTTTAGCGCCTGCACATCTTCCTGGTAGAGCCAAAGCCTCCTACCGTGACCGCGAAACCTCCTAGCCCGCAAAACACCGTGCTGGACGTAGCTCTTGACCGTTTTCGTGCACCTGCTCAAATACCTTGCCGCCTCCACTACGGTTAGATAGCTTTCCATGGTCTCTTGGGGTCGATCTTTGGCGCTTCTTCCCATTGGTTGCCTCCGCATGCTACGCTGTCAAAGTACCAAGTGGCTTGAATCGCGGCAAGATTCGTTGACCAAATAGATCTAGGCGCATACAATCCGGAGCTGGCGAGGTAGATCATGCCAGATAAGAAAGACACAGGAGCTATCCCACAAGGTCTAATCGAACAGGCGAGAGCCCCAAGTGTAGACCCAGGGAAGCTTCAGATGCTCGGCAAGCAGGCCGCAGCTCTCTATACGGAAAATCGCACGCCGCTCAATGACGCTGTGCTGTCTGTGATCGGCGACGAAGATCTCGGACCAGAGCACACGCGCAGAGTTTGTGAATTCGCGAACCAGGCCGCATTCCAGAATGAGTGGGAAAAGGGCGGCTCGGTGAGAAATATCGAGTTCGACGGCGGCCCAGCAGATCCATCGGTGATCTTGCGTGAAATGCACGATGGATCGCGCTCTCCGCAAGTCCATGTGTCTGACTACGACTCTCCGCCTACCAAAATGGCAAGAGCCGATCGCAGAGTCGAAGAAGAGATCTTCGGGAAGTACGCCCAGAGAATGGTTCATCCTTCCGAGATCCCGTCAGGAATGCCTGACATTCACAGACTTCGACAGACCGCTGTCGGAGCTCAGGACCATATCCGAGCTCAGCTTTCCAAGGCCGAGATAGCGAAAGAGGCTGTAGAAAGAGAGATGGCCGACACTGCTTGCGATTTGATCCTTGGCGGGGAGAGCCTCTACAAGGTGGCGGCGGCTTGGTCGATTTTTTGCGGGGACAAGGACGTCCTGAATGACGCCCTCCAAACGGTCACGAACCGGATGGAGGAGCGTAAGATCCCTCTGCAAGATATCGACATGGAAAAAGAAGCCTCGGCTACGGGGAAAATCCCAAACCCATCACACCCCGTGGTGTCCCGATTCATCGAGTTCTCGAAGGTCGCTACCCAGTGTAAGATCTTGAACGGTGCTTCTAACGTCATGGGAGAGCAAATCCCCTCCATCGATCGAGCGCTTCGCTCGAAGACTGCCGGGCGCCGTCCTTCCATTCCTGCCTCCCCCGCAGCTATGCTTGCTGGGGTGCGTGGAGGAAACAGATGAGGAAGACACAGATCGCCTCGTTGCTTTTGCGAAAACACGCCGGGATGATCGAGGATGCTGCTCGAGTTGCTTATGCAGCTGGAAAAGGCTTCATGGGCACCGGCAAAGACATTTCCAGAACCATGGCAGAACACGGTGTTCGGAGTCCGGCCGCACATCTGGCTGCAAGGGCTCTTCCGTACGCCGTCGTTGCCTACGGTGGAAAAAAAGCTTACGAGTCTGATCCAGCTCAGCGTCTCCGCTACAAGTACCATATGTACAAGCAGCGCAAGGCAATGGAAAGAGCGAGGGGTATGTAATGAGCCTCGATCAAGACCTGAAGGAGTTGAACGTAGCTAAGCTGCGGGCTGCGATGCGCAAAGAAGCCGGAGCGTGGAGATCTTTCACCAAGGCTTTGAAAAGTCAGTTCGGCCCCAAAAGTATCGGTGGTCATTTGGGAGCCGCTGCCGTAGCTGCTGGAGTAACAGCTGCCGGAGAAGCGGGAGCCGCTGGTGTTGGATACCTCAGAGAAAAGATTGAGAAGCCCAAGGCCTTCAAAGACATGTTGTCCGCCGCTCCAGGTTTGAAGAAACAAGACCCGAAAGCTGTGCAGCGCACGTTCAACACCCTGTACACCATGAATCGTGGCATGGCCCGAGATCCCCTCGTAGCTGGATCTTTTGTCTCCAGAAATGTTGGGAGAGCCGAGATGGACGCCGGTGCCGGTGCCTACGTAGACCCGCAGACTGTGAAGCTGTTGAGCGACGTCGGTCGCAAAAACAAATCTCCTATCATGGATGCTTGGAGAAGCGGCGCTTCCGGTATCGAACCTACCGAAAGCAGGTCCGGAAGAGGGCGAAAAAGAAACCCTATGCTGTTCACCCCTCGAGGTGCAAGAAATCGAGGGGGCTTCCGGAAGAGATCTAGCATCCTAGAAAAGTTCCGGCAGCAGCTCAAAAAGTAGATCGATGCTTCATCCGCTTCAAGACGGCGAGCCCGGAATCGTCAAACTGTGCCAGTTTCCGGCCTTTGACGAAAACGGGAATCAGCTCATCGAAGTCTTCAACCATCCAGACATGCTGCACCACAGCTATATGGACAAGGTTGCCGCGCCTTTCTTGCCGCAAGTGCGTGAGTACATCGATAACTTGAAGCCTGATCCAAATAGCATCTATGCTTTGATCAATGCGCTGGGCGCGTTCGAGTATTGGAGCTCCAATACAAACGGGGACGGATTTGAAGAAGAGCATTTGATCCACAAGGGCCCTGTATGGGGTTACGAGACCTTCCTCTACTATGCTAAGCCCTTTATGCACCACAGTAATAAGGGTCCTAACGCTCGAGCGTTTGGTTCGGTAGAGCTGTCATGCTGGAACGACCGCATGAAGCGTGTAGAGCTCGTTGCTCGGCTAGACCGACAGCTGGCGCACAGGGTCAACGCGCACAAGGTCATCGACAAGATCGATCAAGGTCAGCTCCCAGATACTTCAATGGGAACCAAGGTCCCGTACGATCTCTGTTCAGTCAGCACGGACTGGGAGCTCTACCGCCAAGCTTTGGCTACGTTCGACCCCAAGAGGGACCGCCACCCAGGTATGGCGGCACTCCGCTACCACAAAACGGTGCGCCCAATTCGTGGATTGTCGATCACCAGGAACGACTATAGCGACTACCTGAAGCACCAGATGAATCAGATCTTGCCTGACGGTAGGAAGGTCTGTGCCTTTAACCCGTTCCCTCGTTTTTTTGACATCTCCTTCGTCTTTATCGGAGCGGAAAAGACGTCGAAGATGATGGCCAAGCTCGCCAGCAAGGCTATGATCGTCGTTCCTTCCTCCTATGTAGCAGAGACGTACGGGTACACCAACAGCAGTCAAGAACAGCCCCGAACGCACAAAACGTTCGAGATGGAGAAGGCTGCATCGATCGCTGGTGCCCGAGAGCTTCTGAGATCGTTTAAAAAAAGGGCTTCCCAGCGCAAGAGAGCTGAGATTATAAAGGACGTTGTGCCGTCTCAGTTTGGAAGCAAAGCCGTACCGATCTTGGAGAAGTCCGAGCCCGATCTCCCTCGTGAGACTTTGGACCGGATGAGCGCCTGTTCTTTGAGAGAGGCGCTATCTACTCCCACCATGCTCGGCATGACTCTGAAGCCCAAAGAGTTCCAGCGGGTCGTCCTATGCCGTTTAGGCAAAAGAGACTTAGCAGATAACCTAGAAGGAGACGGTAAAGTATTCGGCCCCTCGGACGAAGTAGACAAGTCTGTTCCTCTGGGATCTGAGTTCGTTAACAACCTAATCGCGCGTCTTTTGAAGGGTGCGATCGAAGACCGCAGTGCTTTCGGTCCAGTCTTGAAGAGACGGATGATCCGTATCACTATTGTCGGTAAGCCGGAAATGGAAGAGGCGGAACCTGAGGAAGCAAAAGATGATTTGCTTAACAAGGTATCAGCCGCATATAATGGCTACCGCGAACAAGTGATCGAGAAGATCGCCGATCTAAGTCAGCATCTCGATCGGTTCCCGGAACTGAAAGCTGCTGTGTACGGAAAGAATGATTCCGACATCTTCGTCGGAACAAAGGAGGCTGCAGGAATAGATCCCAAACTGCTGCTCGGGGCCATCCCGGCAACCTATCTGGCTTCTGCCTTTGCGCGGCATAAGACGCGGAAGGCATACCAGAGAGGGGAACAGCCTGGGTTGTTAACCGAAGTGCTAGCAGATCACCCCCATCTAGCTGCTACAGCTGTGGGGTTGGCAGCACTGAAAGCAGGGGGATCTGACCTGCCCGACAAGCTCTTGAAAGGCGCCATCGGCTTTGGTAAGCGGATGGCCGGACTAGGTTGACGACAGAGGCCTTGGACCTTGAAGAACTCGTCGCCGTTTGGAGAAGTGACATACTTCTGATCCAATAAGGAGAAAGACGATGGACGAGTTCCTCAACGAACTGTACGGTACGAGCGAGATCATCAGCGGCGATGACGTCGAGAAGCAGGCTGCGGCCGAGTTTCTGGTCAAGCTGGCTGAGGAAGAGGGCGTCAACCTGGATGAGCTGTCGGACGATGAAGTCGGCTCGCTCCTCGCCGAGATCGAGGGCGACATGGGCAAGCAGGCTGCTGCAGAGCCCGAGACCGACGAGGCACAGGAGAAGCTGGCAGAGGCCGACTTCCTGGGCCGTGCGATGGCGCACGCCTACGTCAACGAGCTGAATGAGATCGAGAAGTCCGCCGGTCGCGTGGGCGACCTCGCCAGCAAGCTGGTGGGGAAGGTCGAGCGGCTAGGCGGTCGCATCGCCGGCAAAAACGTCGGCGGCGCGGGCCAGAAGGCCTACAAGGAGCACCTCATGAGCCGGCTGCAGCAGGCTCGGGGCTCCGGCATGAAGGGTCGCACCGCAGACCGCATGCGGGCCGCCGCCCGCAGAGAGGCCACTCAAAAAGGCGCCAAGGCCATGAAGACCCGCGCCCGCTTGATCGGTGGTGGCGCCCTGGGTGCCGGTGCCCTAGGCGCTGGTGGAGTAGCTGCGGGGGCAGCTAAGGCCATGGGCGGTAAGGACAAGAAGTCCTTCAACGAGGAGTTCGAGGCTGCCGCTCGCGAGCGTGCCTACGAGATGCTCGCCGACGCCGGCTACGATGTCGAGAAGGTCGCGCAGGTCGACGTGGATACCATGGCTCTCCAGATGCTGGAGCAGGCCGGGTACCAAGTTGACTGGAGCTAACCTGTAAGTGCTTTCATCCCGCCCTGGGGTCTTTAGATCTCAGGGCGGGTTGATCGCCTTGGTTTTCATCCATGCGTGACGCGATGTTGGCAGGCTTCTTCGACGAGCTCGAAAAGATCGGGGCTACAGGCTCCGTGAAGTCGAGTTTTGTGCGATCTCCTTCCGATTCAGGAGATGCGGAGCAGTCCACGGGATCTATCCAGGACACGCCCGTAAAGCCTGGGGAGCTCAAGCCTCCCATCACGCCTACTCAGATGAAGCCCAAGGTGATCAACTCGCCGGCAGGGCGGGGAACGAATTACACCAGGTCCAATGTAGAGGCCCCTGGTGCGGATGTGACGTTGACGCGGCCCCAAAAAGCGGCACCGCCGCCTCCGGTCACGTACTAACAAAGGAGAGCAAGATGCGATTGACTTTGCAGGAGATGGTATCTGGGGCAATCGCAGAGGCTACGGCTCGAGAAAAGCTAGCCCAAGCGGAGGAATCCGAGGCTGGCAAGAAAGAGGAGGACAAGAAGCCTCCGTCGGCCTCTGCATCTCCTTTCCCTCCCAAGAAGGAGGAGAAGGAGAAAAAGGATGAGAAGGAGAAAGAGAGCGCGGGGTACAAGTGCGCTTCCGCAGAGACTCCTCTCGTAGAGAAAGTGGCCTCGGCCCTGGATTTCATCAACGCCAACATGAACCAGATCGACTGGGAGAAGGTTGCTGTTGGTGAGGGTCTTGGTACGCAGGCAGCGAACGCCCCGACTCCGATGGTCGGTCCCGGTGTCGGTCCTGGATCTGACTTGCAGACCAACATGGAGTCTCCTACTCCTGGGACGCAGAGCGAGACCACTGGCCAGGCCACTCCTCAGTCCCAGCCCCCGGCCAAGCCCGGTTCTGACAAAGCAGGTCCGAAGGATGGTCAGACCAACGCCTCCACGGCGATGGAGACAGATCTGAATGACGTGCCCGGAGGAACCGGTGAGCAGCCTCAGCTGAAGCAAGCGTCGATCGCTGCAGTTCGCAAGATGTGGAAGATCAAGACGGCTGCTGACGCAGAAAACCCGGCACAGATCTCTGCGGGCTCTGAGCCCCTGGAGAACCCTAACGCCTCGGCGGCGGAAGAGAACGTCCCGAAGCTGCCGGGACCGGCACAGGCGCAGGCGAATATGGTCCAAACTCAGGACCCTACTGCACCGGCAGACATCACGAAGCAAAAAGCGAAGGCGGAACCCAAAAGGCAGATGGGTGAGGTTCTCGACGAACCAGCTCAGAAGAAGTCAACGGATCCAGTCCTTCATGAGAACCTGGATGCCGCAGGCCAAGCAGGGGTGAAGTTGTCCTCTGCTCAGGCTGCTGCTGCCAGGGCCTACCTGCGTAAGGTTGCGCAGGCGGGTGCAGATCCGGACGCTACTCCGGAAGAGAAGGAAAAGGCCAAGAAGCTGCAGGAAGCTGTCGAGGCCAAGAAGAACGGCAAGGGTGAGGAAAAGAAGGAGAAGGAGAGTCAGTTCGGTCCTACGGGCGGAGCTGTTCCCCCTCCCCCGCCCACGTCGCCGGTAATGTAGGAAGGAGCGCAACGATGGAAAAGATCAGTTCTAAGAAAGTCGCAGCGGTTCTTTCCACGGTACCGAGCATGCTCCGCGGTTTGGCCAAAGAGAGGGATGAGCTTCTCGAGAAGAACGCCAATCTCCAGGCCAAGGTTGCAGAGTACGCGCGGCGTGAGCGAGTAGAGCGCATCGCCAAGACGGCCGGTGAGCGAGGTATCGACTCCTTGGGTGAAAGCTACGAGGAGAAGGTCGCTTCGATCGAAGCCGCCATGGAGAAGGGCCGGTCCCTCGATGTCATGGAAGAGGCCATCAAGATGTCCGCCCCGCGCGGAGATCTAGCTGGTCTTGTCGGTGACGAGTTGACCGGTTCTGACGGCGCGAGCTCGGCAAGTGGGTCTCAGCTGGAGTCGTATCTTCTTGGGGACCTCGGGTAACCAAAAGCGACTAGGCACTAACGAACGTTGACAACTAACAAGGAGTAAACAGATGGCAGTCGAGAACTTCAGGCTCCACTCTCCCGTCGAGAAAGTGGAGCGGAGGGACTTCCCGGTTGACGATCGCTCCATCCTGAACCCGAACGGCGCGAATCCGCTGCTGGACGGTGAGTTCATGGAGCATCATGCGACCACTCCCTCCAAGGTCACCCGGGCGGGTGGTGACAAGCTCAGCTTCGCGGTCTTCGCGGAGCGAGGTCGCTACGACACCCAGGCTCTCGGTAAGGTGCCCCTGCTGTATATGGGCGCTTACGAGGCCGATACCCTGATCATGGACGACACCGCGCTGGCGCACGGAGATCCCCTCATGGTGACCGACGTGACGATCGCAACCCTGACCAAGTCGGGGCTCAAGAAGCATGGTGGTGGTACCGAACTGACCGTCGGCTATGTGATCCGGCTCCCGTCCCAGAACGGGAACAAGCTCCGGTTCATGTGGACGCTGGTGTAACCCAAGGCAAAGGAAGGAGACTGATATGTCTACCAACGCTCAGGTCCTGACCGAGCTCTTTGCCCAGCGTCTCGAGTCGAACGAGGGCAAAGAGAAGATCGCCGAGTACGGCGGCAACTACATCCGTGACCGCCTTCGCGAAGTCAGCTTCGCCAGGAAGGTCATCCCAACCCAGCCGGTAACCCGTGCCGACTGCCAGCGTAGCGTCAACCACGACACGCTGGTGAAGATCGTCGACGTGGAGCCGCAGAGCCGCGCGATGGCTATCACGTTCCGTGGTCAGCCGTCCGCCAACTTCATCCGCGCTGAGCGGGCGGAGATCCCGTTCTACACGATCTCGAGCGAGAAGTTTGAGAAGGTGGAGCAGGAGCTCCTGGCCTACGAGATGCCGATCACCAAGATCATCGAGGACAACTCGGTGAAGGACATCCAGGAGGTCGAGGACCGCGAGTTCTTGATCCACATCGAGTCCGCGGTGCAGGCTCTCCAGGCTGAGGCCAACAGTGTGGCCACCGCTCCTGCGCTGAACGCCACCGCCCTCCAGGGTGGCTCGCCTCCGGTGGAGTTCTCGGTGCGCAAGGGCGAGCTCGCTCGCGCTGCCACTTCGGACACTGCCGTGGCGCTGCCTCTCCAGAGGCCCGATGTCGTCAATCTCTACAAACTGCTGGACGGTAATCGGCTCCGCGCCGAGATGACTCTGCTCACCGAGGTGGACTGGGACGACATCCTTCAGTGGACCGTGGAGGACTTCGGCGACAAGCTGCAGTCGGAGACCACGACCGATGGTTACAAGTACAACACCCTCCTCGGGCGTGCGTACGTGCGTACCATCAAAACCGATCTCCTGCGGCCCGGTAACCTCTACACCTTCACCAAGCCTGAGTTCTTCGGGAAGTTCTATGTCCTGAACAACACGAAGTTCTACATCGACAAGATCGCCAACTTGATCACGTGGCAGTCCTGGGAGGACATCGCCATCGGTATCGTCAACATCGCGGCCGTCAGAAAGCTCGAGCTGTACTCGGGTGATGCCACGGTGAATGACACCGATGGTGTTCTCTCCGACGTCACCCCGGTCGAGGAGGAAGATCTGGGCGCGGTGAACAACAAGGTGGCAGATGGCCTGCACTACCCCGCGGTGGAGCAGTACTAGCCCCCGTTGCTAGCACCCCTAACGGGGCCCGGCTCCGGTCGGGCCCCGTTCTTCAACTACTGGCCGGTCGCGCCCGCGATCCCCTGGTTGAAGAAGAGATACTACGGAGGATCAAATGGCTGATGAGGAGAAGACTAAGAAAGCTTCCTCGCCTCCTCGCTTCAAGATCACCAACGTGGTTCGGCGCGTGAATACTCGTGTTCGCAGGGCAGCCGCTCCAGGTCGCAGGCGATTCAAGCAGTACGTTTGCGGACGTCGTCTTCTGCGCAAGCAGAGCATGACGGTGAGTGCTGAAGAGATGGAGCAGTACCAAAAAAGGCTGTACGAGCAGGTCCGTGAAGGGGCAATCAAAATCACAGCCCCTAACGGCACAGTGCTATCCGCAGATGTGCTCGGCAACTTGATCGCCAGAAATGGCAGAGAGACCCAACTCGTGGACAAGGCGAAGGTTCCTGTATACCAGGAGAAGGCTGGTGCGGGAGAGCTAAACGAGGTCCCGACTCAGCCCGAGCCCAAGGTCGAAGTATCAGGTCCCGACGAGGTAGAACTCGACGAGGTAGAGCCTGACGACTTGACCGAACTTCCCGGTGTCGGTGCAGGACGTGCGCGAAAGCTGGAGGCTGCCGGCATCAATACCTTCAAACAGGTCGCAGAGATAGATCCATCAGAGTTGGTAAAGCTGCTCGGCTCTCCTGTAACGGAGGACCAGGCGGCTAACATCTGTGATGCGGCCTCGGAGAAGGAGGAGGGCTAACATGCGAGTCAAGAACAACTGGAAGCGGCCCATCCGTGTCGGACGCCAGGTCATCCAAAAAGGCAAGGTGGAAGATGTGGCCGAACACCTCCTCCTGCAGCCTCGCATTCAGCGCTTGAAGAAGGCGGGGAAGTTGATCTTCCCGTGGGTCGCAGAGAAACCAAAGCCCGTTGTCAAGGCTGCTCTCAAGGCTCCGAAGCCTCCTATGGCTCCTCCCACTCCGGCTGACGATCTCTCCGCACTCGTGCACGTTGGATCTAGCCGGGAGAAGGCGTTGAACAAGGTCGGTGTTCATACCTTCAAACAGGTCGTGGAGCATGCTGGGGAACTGCATAAGATCCTCGATGTGCCCAAGAGTCTGGCCAAAGAGATCGTAGAGGACGCCGAATCGAAGGTGGGCTAAATGGCTGAGCTTCAAGGAATGGGGGACATCCCGGGTGTCTCCGATCGGTTCAATGCTTTTATCCATATGATGCGCTTGTGGATGAGGGACTACCCTCAACTCAACAGGTTGATTCGTGGTGTAGAGCACTCGAACAGATTGATCGCCTGGGCTGTCCTTGATTTCCTATCAGACTTCAGCCAAAGCCCTCCTCCGTTAGGACAGTATTCGCTCGAGCACTTGCTCGATCTCGGGTACACCAACCTGGCACGTCGCGGAACAGCCATCGCTCTATTGGAGTCTTTGGGTCTGCTACAAACGCGGAACCAGCTCAACTTCTCCGATGGAGGGATCAACGTAGGTATCTCGGACAAGACACCTCAGCTCCAATCTTGGCTGCAGCTCTTCCAAAGTAAGTACGAGCAAGACAAGATCAAGATCAAGATCTCTTTAAACATTCAGGGAATTTTGGGCGAGCAGGGTGTCTCGAGCGAGTACTCACTAGTGAACGGTTTTTATGGCAGTTTGTTCCAGTAGGAGGTAGCCATGCTTTACGCGAAAGAATTCCCGAGCAGGATCGAGCTCGAGTACTTCCTACAGGGGAAGTTGCTGGGATCTCAGATCTTCGATCCTTTGAAGGGGATCAACGTTCGTAACTTGACTCTGACTTTCACCACCCCCGTAGCTACGATCACCTTTCCAAACACGGCTGCCTTCGAGAAAGCCACCCCCGCAGAGATCCAAGCTGAGGCCGAGAGTCAATCTGCGGGTAGGTTGTATCTAGTCAAACCTCCAGGCGGACCGGCCAATCGTGTGAGGTTCGCGTTGCTCGACGACGGCAACGTGTTCACTGGTGGCACGGCTGCAGCTACTCTCGGTCTGGCGGCCGGGACTGTCGGCGCAGCTGCGGTCGCTTTGGCCAACGTCGCCGCTGTCTACTACGTGGATAAATCCGCGCAGTACGGCGTGGTCTACGACGCATAGGAGACTGCGATGCGAGATTTGGAGAAGTTTTTGGTGCCGGAAAGTAAGATTCCTTGGGAGTCTGCCGCAGCTTTCTTCGTCGCAACCAAAGAGGCCACCATCACAAAAGTGGCTGAAGACCCCCGAGTACTCGAAGAGGAAGTAGCGAAGGCTCGAGGAAAGGGCCTCCTTTCTGGTGTCCGCAGTTCCGCTCATCAAGATGTTACACACGCTACGCGGGTAAAGAGAACTCGAGGAGCTCGTGCAGGCAAAGAGCTAGGAACGCTTGGCGGGGCTGCGGCAGGGTACCTGGCAGGCCGCAAAGCAGGCATCGCAGGAAAACTTGGTGGCACCGCCTTGGGCGCCTTGATCGGTAGGGGAGCTGGTAAGTCTATCGGAGAAGAGATCGACCGGGCACGTACTGTGAAGAGGTACGACAAGTCGAAGAAGGCCGAACTGGAAAAGAGATCTTCGGTTTCCCGTGTACGGGAACTGTGGAAGCTCGCCCAGGGCGAGGCTCCTACAGAGGCAATGGAAGGTGCTCAGGGTGCCGTACCTTCTCCCGGACCTGTTGACGTGGCCGGCATCGAGCCAGAAGAGCTTGGTGTTGTTAGCGGTGTAGAGAGAGCCGGCCCTCGAACTCAGGACACTTCAGGAGCTCCGACTCCAGAAGATCGGGCGAAGGCTGAAGCTTTGGCGCAGCTCGAGCAAGACATGATGCTTGACGAAGCTGCCCAAATGAACGAGGCAGAGCATTATCGCCAGGCGGCCTCCGAGATGCAAAACCAGCTTGAGCAAGCTACGATGGCCTTGCAACAGACGCAGATGCAGGCACAGCAGGCTGCTCAGCAAGCTCAAATGGCTCAGATGCAAGCAGATCAAGCCACTGCCCAGTTGCAGCAGCAGTCTCAGCAAGACGCTGCTGAGAAAGAGCAGCTCAACGCTGAGGCCCTTGAAGCCAAGCAGAACATCATGCAGATGCGTCAGGCGATGCAGGCTTACCGAGAGAACTTGCAGCAGCTCGCACTCCAAGATCCAACGGCCATGGCGGGACCAAGCCCCGAAGAGCAAGGTCTGTCCGCCGCGCAAGAGCTGGCGGCACAAAACGCGGACAAGGAAGTAGTAGATCAAGCCGCCGAGGCTGAAAAGGCGCAGCAAGATGCTGCGGAGCAAGCTGCGCAAGTAGACCAAGCCGCCGCCAAAGAGGCTTTGAAGGACGAGGCCCAGGCACAGGAAAAGATGTCTTCTGCTATTCCTGAGCTTTTGGCGAAGGAGGCCGCTCCTGATTGGGCCATTAGGGCTATGGGAGCTGCTATAGGTGCGGCTGCCGGAGGTGGGATCCAAGCCTTGAGCGACAGAAAAGGCCCGAGCGGTATGTCTGCAAAGGAGCGTATGCTTCGCGCTAAGCTGAGACAGCTTAACAGTAAGAAGAATCTCTCTCCCATAGATCTACATATGAAGACGATGACTAGAGCTTTGGCGGACACAGCCAAGATCAATCGAGAGAACCCGGGATCTGCTGCTGCAATGGCGGCACTCACAGGAGCGGTTGCAGGATCTACTCTAGCTCCCTCCGCCGTAAACATCGGCAGGAAACTGCTCAGAAGATAGGGGACATCATGCAACTAGATCAATGGTTGAAGCAGGTCTACGACGAGGAGGTTCTCATCAAGGAGGCTAGCGGCCTCGAGATCCTTTTCGATCGTATGGACCCAGCAGCGTTGCTGGAAGTGGCCTGTAATCGTGTGTCCTTAGAAAAAGCAGCCGCAGATCTCTCTCAGGCCAAAAGAGAAAAGCTGCCGGCCAAATCCTTCGCCGTTCCCGAGAGCAAGGCAAAGAAGATCGGTGTGGCTGGTGAGATTCAGGGTGAGTCCAAGGGAAAGTACCCCATCCCGGACGAGAAGCACGCTCGCAACGCCCTAGCCCGCGTGTCGCAGCATGGCACACCGGCAGAGCGAGAGGCTGTGCGAAAGAAGGTCTACGCCAAGTACCCGCAGCTCCGTGAAGGATTCGAGGAGCGTCACGGCGAGAGCCCGACCTCCAAGGAGAACGTCAAGAAGGTAGAGCAGGGAGGAATCGGAAAGACCTCCCAGGCCAAGCTCATCTTCATGGATAAGGTGGCGCGGGAGATCGCCCGGCAGCATGCGGAAGTAGCCAAGGGATACAACGAGGGGAAGAAGGGTCTGGTCAAGCAGGACGCCTTCACCACTCCAGAGGCTCAGCAGAAGGCCAAGGTCATGCGTACAGCGATGAAGGCGACCAAGGGTGCGCCCCCGAAGGTTCGGAAGGCCGCGGTCAAGCAGGTCGGTAAGAAGATCGCGTCTGTTTAAAAGGAAGCGGGGCTCACATATCAAGAAGTGGCCCAAAGATAGACGTTTGCAGCACCGGCTAGAGCAATGGCAGGCCGGGAGACTGAACAGACCTCTTTTCAAGGGGCCACATGTGGAATCCTTGAAAGAGACTGCGGGAAAGGCTCCGGAAGGGTCGATGGCTGCTGTATGGAAGAAGTCTAAAGAGTCTCCGAAAGGTTGATAGCGCATGTTGGTATTCGAGGACGCAGTGGGCAGCTTCTTCGACGAGTTGGAGAAGGTAGCCTTAAACCCGATGACCGCAAGCGTGATCGGGTCTGCTATCGGTGGCGTAGGAGATCTAGGTTTTCACGGCCCTTGGGCAAAAGGTGGAGTTTCGCCCACAGAAGCACGTGCTGCGGCCGAGCTAAAGAAGAAGCAAGAACAGTACTCCAAGGCTCTCGAGGGAAGTGACAAAGAAACGAAAGAGAAAACCAAAAAAGAGCTCGTCAAAGCAATGAAGCGACGTACTGCTGCTGCTCAATCCGCCGAGGTAGCTGGATCTAATTTGGGTCAAGCTGCCGCTCTTGGTGGAGGGCTGGTGGGGGCTCGTCAATTAGGTAAGAATATAGTTAAGGGAGAGGTTGGGAATATAGCAACGACCCAACAACTGAGAAAGCTACGAGACGTTATCGCTCCGGGAACGCACGTACAAACTGTTCCCGGAGGTTTGGAAGCGGCCCTTCATATTCCTAAGGGCGGGATGTTACCCAGATTCGCAAGGCCTCTAGAAGAAAAGATGTACGCAGCACGCGGCATAGACCCAAGTTTGGTACGAAAGGGTTTTGCGGAAGGAGTAAGTCTGGCTCCCGCAATGGCTGGATCGCATATAGGAGCGCACGAACTAGGACACGCAGCTTTCGGTGCTTCTCGTCTCGGTCGCGTTACGAGAGCACTGCGCATGCCTGCAAGTTTGGGAGCTGGGATTGGATCGGCTGTCGCCGCATCATACGGTGATCCCGAAGGCTCTACTTCGAAGTACGTTGCCCCCGCTCTTGGTGTAGCCGCATCAGCCCCCATCTTAGGTGAAGAAGCCGCTGCCTCCATCAAAGCCATTAAGGGTATGAGAAGAGCCGGATACAACAAGGCAGCGATCAAAGCGGGGAAGAAACAGCTGGCGAAAGCCTTCGGAACCTACGGTCTTGGACTTGGTCTCCCATTGGCCGCTGCCCCCTTCATCATTCGTGGCATAAAGAAGTATCGGATGAAACAACGCAAAGAGAGGGGTTTAGAGTCCGCAAGAGAACTGAAGAGCAAACTCAAGGAGTTCAAAGGTCGTGAGTAACTTCTCCTTCAAGGACCTAATCGTTCGGTCCTTCTCCCTGGACTGGCTCGAGTTCACGTGGGAGATCGAGAACACCACGGTCGACCCCTGGGACTACGATTGGACGGTTGAGCGCAGTGAGTCCCCCGAAGGCCCATGGGATCCAATAGCTGGCCCGTTCTCGGACCGCTACCGTTTCGTAGACAACCGCGTAAACCTACTGCACCGTTGGCGTCAGCTCTACTACCGCATCAAGAGCGTGCGGAAGAGCGACACCAGCGACGAGGTCTACTCAGACGCTGCTACTCTCGCTGCTGAACCAGACCTCATCGCCAAAGAGATCCAACTCATTGAGCGTACGGTCTGGCGGGAATTCACGGGGAGGAAGTGTTATCTCTTCCCCGTGCGAACTTTTGGTCAATACTGCCCGCATTGCATGGACGCCGAGGGTCTGGGATCTACGTACAGGAAACTGAGATCTAACTGCCTAACGTGTTACGACACGCAGTTTGCTCGGGGCTACTTAAACCCAATCGAACTCTTTATCCAGTTCGATCCGTCTCCGAAAAGCCAACAGCCCCAAGGTACAGGAGAAACTCAACAGTCGAACACGACTGCTAGGATGGGCAACTTCCCACTGGTCAAGCCTCGCGATATAATCGTAGAGCCTGAGAACAGGCGGTGGAGGGTGGTTCAAGTCTCCTCCACGGAGCGACTAAGGGCAAAGGTTCACCACGAGTTGACGTTACACGAGATCGTAAAGGGCGATATTGAGTTTCAGCTCTTGATCGACATCGACAACTTGAAAGACCTAGACCCCAGTCCGGAACGTAATTTCTCAAACCCCCAAAATCTCGAAGCGTTCGAAGATGAGGGGATGCTGGCAACGTTGAAGGCTTATGGATACGACAGCGATTGACGGCTTCTTCGACGAACTAGAGAAGATCTCTCAGTCGGAGAACGTGCCAGACAACTTGATCACGAAAGATCGCTTCAAGAGATTCCTCAGTGGCGCTACTCAAGGCGCTATAGGATCCGGTCTTGGTTTCGGTGTGGGTAGCCTTGCTGGTCGGCCTATTGAGCGTAAGCTCGTAGAGCTCGGTTTAAGCAAGGGTCCGGCGAAGGTGCTCAGATATGCGCTTCCCACCGCGGCTGGTCTTGGGGCAGCATTGTCCTTAGCTCGTTTGAATCTAAGGCATAAGCTGTTCAAGAAGGTTAGAGGTGAAGACGCAAAGCGCCATAAGGGTACCGAGCAACAGCCTAGTCAACTGGGCTGAACAGCCGTTACTCCTCATTCGTAAGACGTGCCTGTCTTTCTTGCAGGGGCTTTTCCAGCAAGCTGAGGCGGGGTGTTTCCGTTGGTTGGAGAACCTAGAGGAAACAGAGATCGTCATCACGGATGAGTCCCCCATTAAGTTAGATGTGGTGGGAAAGCGCCCGTGCATCAGCACTGTGCGCGGCGCAGTGGCATGGGGGAAGACTTCTCTCGACGAAATGCAGACCAAGAGTATGAGCTCCGGGCAACGGAAGCACTCAGATCTAGTCAGTGGTACGATGACGATCAACTGTTGTTCTCGGGAGCCCCTAGAGAGCGAATACGTTGCCTGGATCGTAGGAAGCCACACCTGGCTACTGCGACGATTAGTCATGAAGTACACGCCTGTGCACGAGTTCGGGCGTGGACAGACCATCGGAGCCCCATCTCCCGCAGGCGCGATTGTAGTCGGCGACACGGAAGCGGAATGGGTCTGCACTCCTGTCATGATCCCTTTCTTCCTTCAGATCTCCGCCAAGGTCACACCACTTGGTCTCACCTTGTTGAAGGAGATCGAGGCCAATCTCAGTATTCGAGGCGGACCTCAAGTGGGTCCGACAGAAGTTAGACGGATCTCGGCTGGCGGTCCTCCCCCCGAGCCGCAGGTCGAAGAGGAGGTCAATATCAGACCTCCCACGATCCGCGGGCGTCCGATCAGGAACATCGCTTTTGAGCAAAGAATCTCAGTGACGAAGGAGTCCTAAATGGCTACCGAACTTCCGAAGCCCGGAATCGCAATCATCCAGCAGTTTCGGACGGTCTCTCCGACGATCGTGACGCCTACCTTGGTGCCTTGCATCGTCGGCCCCTGCTTCCAGGTGGTCGAGGCTTTGGAAACTGACTCTACTGGAAACTCGGTGCTTAACACCGATGCCGTGGTGTCGGTTCCCCCGATGATCACTTCCACAGAGTCCGAGGATTACTCGGGACTGGACGGGAAGGTCCTCAAGGTCAGTGTGAACGGTGGGCCGGCGCAAGAGGTCACCTTCTCAGATCCAACTGCGGCAGATCTCAGTGTGGATCAGGTACGCAGTCAGATCTTGGCTACCTCCGGTGTCAGTGGCTGGGCTCCGTATGCTGTCACCTCTGGTTCGAGCGTGTACCTCCAGCTCCGCGGAGATAACTCCGGAGATGGACAGTCCTTGAAGATCTTGGACGGGGATGCGAACAGCGTTCTCGGCTTCGCGGATAACTTCGAGGTCACTGGGTTCAGCTCCTACACCCAGGACAAGAGGGACATCTCTCAGTCCAACTTCCCCGACCCGAGAGACAACATCGACGAGATCGACGTTGACGAGAGTTCTATCCGCGTGTTCGTCAACACGGGATCTACCCTCCGCGAGCTAGAGCGGGACGAGACTTTCTTGGACAACGGGTACGACGCTTACGTGGTGGGCTCGGCGATGAGTTTTCCGACGACAGCGCTGTACAACAAGACCATGCTGGTCACCCTCGAGAAGGGCGGGTCGCAGCAGACCGTTACCTTCGGGGGCGAGTTCTTCGACCTGGATGGGACTCTTGTTGTTCCAGCCGGTGCCTACGCAGACCCCGGTACGGATGCGATCAAGATCCAAAAGAACTCTGACACGGCCGTTACCGTGACGTTCGCAAGCCCCGTGGACATCGATGCGGCAATCACCGCGATCAATGCAGCTTGGGCCGGTGTCTATGCTGGCGAAGATGTCGCGTATCGTGCGCTGGCTGATGGGACAGCGGATGGCGCCGGTACCTTCATTGCTTTCCAGGTCGGCGGGGCTACCGCTACTGGCGACTACGTGAACGTTCAGCCAGGCGCGACAGGGAATGCCTACACAGACGTCGGGTTCACCAACAGCGGGAACATGTACAGCTCAGTGGCGTACGTGATCAATACTGCTTTGAGCGCGGCCACCGGGTTCCCGTATGCTTCGGAGGGGACTGTCGCAGACACTCTGAAGATGCAGTCCTACGCCGGTTACATCAACGTCGACAAGGACGGGACCGGGAATACGATCCTTGGATTCAGTGCTTCGGCTGACGAAGAGCAGTATGCGCTCGAGGGCGTGGATGACGGCGACGGGGACACTAAGAGCCCACTCGTCCGTATCCAGAATGCCAACTTCACCCTAGATCCCTCGGCGGCTCAGATGACTGGGACCGCAGATATCTCAGGAAACCTCGAGCTCCATCGAAAGACGCTGCAGGTGGCTATTGATGGCGAGCCGATGCAGGAGATCGAATTCAATGGCGGGCCCATTGTCCCGACTAACCCCTACGCAGACCCCGGCACCGACGCCCTCGGTATGATCGTCAACGGCACCCCCGTAGTGGTGACTTTTGCTAACCCTACTGACATCGATGCCGCGATCAATGCGATCAACGTCGCTGCCAGCCAGGTAGTGTGCTATAGATCTGACGGATCTGGTGTTGCCGATGTCGCCGGAACGTACATCTCCTTCCAGGTCGGTGGATCTACTGATGCTGGCGGAGAGATCGTCATGGACTACTCGGCCTCCACCGGTAACGCTTGGTCCGACATCGGTTTCACCGGCACCAGCGACATCAAGCAGTGGCTCACCTCCTCGGATGTCGAGACCGCCATCGACGCCGTCCTTGGCGATGGAGCTTCTGACATCGTATCCAACAAGCTGCAGCTCGACTCCGCAGAGGTAGGCAAGGAGTCCAAGATCGAAATCGGCAGCGGCACTGCTAACACGATTCTCGGACTGACCAGCGGGGATGTGGAGTACGGTCGCGCTTTTAAGCCCCAAGCTGGTGATGACCTGTATGCGGACGGGGAATTCCTCGGGACGATCCAGCAGGTCTCCCCTGGAGCCGTCCAGACCGACCTCCGTCTCGATCGCGAGCTGACTTATTCAGCCACGCTGAAGAAGGATTGGTACATCATCGCCAAGGATATCCCCTCGACTCTGCCGTCCGATCGCCCCACTCCGGACCTCGTGGTCCAGTTGACGGGGGACATCCAGATCAAGCATGACGTGTTGAGAGATACAAGAGGAGACCCGGTCACCGTCGCTCAGGACTCGATTGTGATCGCATACAAGGCCCTCCGGCTAGATGTCACTTCCTCTGCGGATAGCGCGGCTCTCCTCACTTTCGAGGACACCGACGAGCTGGACACGGCTCTCGCTCCCCTGGATACTGACAATCCACTTGGCCTGGGCCTCTTCCTAGCTTTGCTAAACGCCCCGACGGTCACTGTCAGCGGGCTGGGAGTAGACGCCGTGAGCGCCGACTCCCCCGACGGTACGCTGACTGCGTATAGCAAGGCCCTGGGGTTCCTCGAGAGCGAAGAGGTCTACTCCTTGGCTCCTCTAACCCAGGAAGCTGTGGTTCACCAGGCGTTCCAAACTCATGTCAACGCTATGTCTGAGCCGGATGCGAAGGGCGAGCGGATCGCACTCATCAATCCAGAGATGCCTTCGAGAGAGCTCGACACGTTGATCGCCAGCGGGACCGACGCTGACACGACAGGAGTCACCAACGAGCTCGAGACCAAGGTGTCAAACCTCGCTGCTCTCCTCCTTGCTGCCGGCGTAGATCCCACGGGCACCATCCCGGTGAGTGACGGTGTTTTCTTGGACATCGCCACAGACTCCAAGCGCTATAGCGTCTCCGGAGTGAGTGGATCTACTGTGACTGTCAGGGTCACTTTCGCTCCTGGCGAAAACGATGATAGCTACTACAGCATCACCAACCTCCCCACTCCTCTCGTGTCGGAGAGCTTCGCGATCTATGTGAGGGGCGCTGAGTTGGAGGACTCGAACGGCGACCCCGACTACGCCGCCATCGCTGAGACCTACGCAGATCTAGCGACGTCGTACGGGGACCGACGCGTGACGATGACCGCCCCCAGTCAGTGCGCGGTGTCTATCGACGGGCTAGAGCAGCTCGTCGAGGGCTACTACCTGAACGCCGGCATCGCAGGCATGATTGGTCAGCAGCCTCCTCAGCAAGGCTTCACCAACTTCCCGATGACCGGGTACGCCAGGGCTGTTGGATCTAACGATTCTTTCAGCGACACGCAGATGAACGTTGGTGCTGCTGGCGGTGTGTACTGGATCGTCCAGGAGGTTGCTAACGGTCCTCTGACCTCTCGGCATCAGCTCACGTCCGACACCTCTTCGATCGAGAAGCGCGAACTCTCGATCACCAGGGTGGTTGACTACACCGCAAAGTTCATGCGGGCCGGTCTACGGAACTTCATCGGGAAGTTCAACATCACGCAAGGATTCCTCGATACCTTGAGCACGGTGATCCAGGGACAGCTGTCCTTCCTCACCGAGACCGGAGTGTTGATCGGCGGAGACCTGAGCAACATCGTGCAGGATACGGATAACCCGGATACTGTTCTGGCTGACGTGGTTTTGGACGTGCCGTATCCGTGCAATTACATTCGCTTGACGCTCGTAGTTTAGATAGTGTGGGACGACAACAGGATCGAGAACCTGCAGCTCCGACGCAGTCGCGCGGACCACGGGCATGGGCACGAACGGATCGACGATGTGGAGTACCATCTGTCCAGCTTGGAGCAGTTGATAAACAAAGGAATGAGCAGAGGAGCGGAGTTCAAGGACCGACTACGTCGTCTTGCGAGGCGGCTGTAGTCCTCTGAGGGGCTCTGCCTCTCTTTAGCTCTAAAACAGGAGTTTACGATGGCGAAGTTTTCAGAATGGGCCCCCTACTCCAACTACGTGCAGGGAGGCATGGTGGACGGCCAGTTCGTCTCGGCCGGCTTCACGGTTGTGGCAGCGGGCCCTCCCCGCCTCGCAAACGTGGGCGGCACCACTGCCACTGCCGCTGCCTTGGCTGGAGAAGGTGCTAACGATATCGTTCTCCCCATCGGGGTGATCCAGAATATCAACCTCAGCCACAACAGACAGTTCAACAGGATCTTCGAGGTGGGTTCGGAGCGGAGCTACTTCATCTCCGGTAGGACGATGGGACAGCTTACCCTCGCGAGGATCTTGTACCATGGCCCGAGCCTCTTGCGGATGCTCTACGCCTACTACGAAGATCTGATCCCTCCAACTACCGTCAACTCCGTGTTCTCCAACACCGGCTCGGCTACTGTCGCCAACCCGCACGACGTCAAGATCCCACCGGGGTACGAGAACCTCTATCTCAACCTCGCTTCGGACCTTTTCAACCAGCCGATCGGCCTGCTGCTCTACATCCGTGATAGCAACGAGGACACCATCGGCGCTGTCTACATCGAGAGCTGCTACATCCCGAATCATACCTGGGCTACTGACGCCCAAGGCGTTATGATCCAGGAAAGTGCCTCGGTGCAGTTCGAGCGTGCCGTCCCGGTCGCCGTTAGCGCTCTGAGCTTGGTCACTGGCCTTAGCTCGTAGGAGGGGTCATGAAGGGTCAATTGGTTCCGGCTCGCGGAGGGCCGGTTGAACCCTTGTCTGTCGGCAGCGTCATCAAGATGGGCAAAGCCCAAGCCCATATGGACGCTTCTGAAGCAATCCTTCGACGAACCTTTGCCGGCTTCGCCAAAAAAGCCGAAGGGGAGATAGCCAACTCCCTCCGCAGCACCATCGCTTCCAAAATCGGCCCGCGCTTGGCCCTGCAAGAAGCCCTCGAGTCCAAGGACACAAGTGTGTCACCAGGGACACAACCAGGCCCAGTGGAGCAGACAGAGCCAGCTTCAGTCGGTCGCTCCCCTATTTCGGTGCCTGTCGCAGCCGACGCTGCCAGCCTGGGGCTCCACGAGGACCTCGACAAGCAATCGGCCGCCAGAATCTGCGGCCCAGCACAGGGCCTCTCAGAGCGCGAGAAGAGGGCCTTCGTCTTCCGAGCTGGGAGAGCTCTGGCCGGTAGAATGGCCAGAGGTAGCGGCACAGTGGGTAGAGTAGGGAAATTCTTACAGAAAGACGTCCCCACCAAAGGGCTCCTGAGAAGGAAGCCCAAAGTCACCGCCGGCCCAAATCCCCGCAGCTCGAGAATTGTCGATGTAAAAAGTAGGAATGCCCCCAGTAAACCTCCGACAGGGGGCGTAAAGCCCATCCGCTCTCTGCTGAAGCCTCTCGTTCCAGGAGCTCTGATGCTCAGTGCAGGGTATGGCCTCTACAAGGGGGTCCCAGCTGCCACACGTTGGGCTAGCCGGGCTTCCTCAACTCCCATGGCGTACAACATGGGCCAGCAACAGTACCTCTATGGGTACACGCCAGAAGGACAAGCACAGTTCTGATACCCATTGCTTCTAACCTGGTTACCTCCGCTCCGGCTTAGCCGGGTCAAATCGGTTCAGAAGCACAGAGACCCCGAGCAGGTCCGGCCCCCTGACTCGGGGTTTTGTTTGTCCGTCAGCTATTCACTGCCTTCTTCATCACGGAGCCATCCGTAGGCTCCTGCGAGGTCCGAAGGATCCCCAGGCGACACAATAGGTCTCTCTTCAGGCTGCACTCTCTGACTTTCTTCCCTTCTGTCTCCCACTCTATCAAGTAGAGGCAGTCCTTCACTGATAGTTTGTCGCACAGGCGCATGTCGATCCTCCACATAGCGATGAGCAAGATCTCCCAATAGTTCTCGATCTACTGAGTCTAGATCTACTATGGACTTCTTTCCGTTCAAAAGGTCCTGGACCAACTTCTGTTGATCTGCGTCTACCCAACTGGAGTCCAGTGCTTCTGCTACTACAGAAAGATCGTCACCGAACAAATCACGATACAAAGAAGGAGGCTGCCGCTTCTTCAGATCTACTCCGGGAATATCAATCGGCAGTGGAGGACCGGGTGCTATTGGAGCTCCTACTGGAGAGATAGGTCCTGGGTCCGGAGGGTCGAAAGGGGCCGGGTACTTAAACCTCTTCATCCCAAACCTTCTTCTTCTCTTCGTCTCGATCCATATGTTTCTGGATCATCGCTCGAAGGACCATGGTCTGAGTCACTTCTTTACCCAGCATCCGTGTTTGTTCGATCGCCTTGTTCTCGAGCCAAGATCTCTGTTCCGGGGAGACCTTAAAGCTCACGACCTCACTGTAGTACAGGTATCCGCCTTTAGGCATATTGTGATCATACTAAAAAAGAAGGCCCCGCCCAATTGGAAAGGAGACGGGGAGCCTTCTTGACACGCAGATTGTGCTAGATCTCATACCGTGGCAGAGACCGTGCTTTCATCATCGACCCACACGACCTTGGTCTTCCCTCCGTGGCCGTGAAGCGTGAGCATGTCAGACATGCTCCGGTATGAGTACACTGTCTCGATGTTCTTCAACCCAGGGTCAAATTGCAGAGCCACCCATCCAGAAGAGAACAACACCCCTTCAGCAACGCGCCCTATACCGGACACGCCAGATGGGTCTTCGTCCCTCTGCAAGTAGAACCTTCTCACGGAAGGAAGACTACCATGGTCGATCGGAAAGCACTGCAAAGTGGGTAGTATGGCCACGCTTGATCGAAGCATGAGAGGCATGGTACTTTCCGTCCTTGGTAAATGCAACGATTCGTTGCGTTGGATAGAAAAAGGAGACTGAGAATGAAATGGCTTATCGTGTTGCTAGCTGCCTTGTGCTTCGCTGCTTGCAGCGATGACACCGAAGACAAAGACACCGGGTCCGATGTGACGATCTATGACGCTTCCCAGGAAGCCGTTGTGGACGCGGCAGAAGAGACAACTTCGGACGTCGGCGTCGATGTGAAAGATGATGTTGTTGTGGACAGTGCTTCTGACGATCAAGGAGATGACCAGTGAAACGCTTCACAATCCTCTTGGCTGCGATCTTGTTCGTGGTCGGATGCCCAAACCCTCAGACCGGGAAAGTTGACCCCTATCTTACCGCACGTACGATCATCAACCAAGCCAGTACTGCTCTTGCCCTCTCAGATGGTATCTTCAACCAGTGGCTCCTGGGCCAGACCGATGCCGACAAGGCAAAGAAGGTGCAGCAGACCTACGTGAAGGTCAAGACCGCCGTGGCTAATGGACTCCAGCTGGCCCTCAACGGTGTCGCTATCGCGGAACAAGCAAAGAAAGACCCCAACCTTGACGATTTGATGTCAAAAGCCAACGAAGCCTGGGACTCTCTGCGTAAGTTCCTCACAGATCTATTTGCGAAGCCAGAGGATGCAAAGCTCGTCAGCGGATTCTCAGCCAAGCATACGCCAACCTCTAAGCCTACGACCAAGGATGGGATCTCTTCGAAGAAGTCCGCCGTCACATCTACGAAGTCGCCAGTCGACTACCTACCAAAGAAGCTGTACTGATACTAAGAGAGAGGGAATTCCCTCTCTCACTACTCATCCATCTTGGCCCCTCTCCCCCGGGCCAAGATGGCTGCCGCTGCCACGGGCGCGAACATTGTGAGCACCGACACCAAGGCAACAGAGTGCGTCACCACATAGATCGTGGCGGTGAACACATCTTCGTAACCTTGGTCTCTCACCTCCCGAGCCACCTCCCTTACCATGGTGCGCCCGTTAATGACTAGAACGAACAGAGCGCACGACAACCACATCGATACAAACGCGTAGATCACAATCCCTCCTTGGCTAAGGAAACGCCTCCCCACGTAGGGGTCCATAGATCTTATAGCGATTGCTGGAGTCGTTTTTCAGCGATCAGATCGCTGCTGGATGGCTTTCTTGATGTCTGTCCACGAGCGAGGGCGCTTGAACACGCGCTGTACTCTGGGCGGCTTGGGAGCTCCAGATGCTTTGACTTCTCTCTTCTTTACCTCTTGGGCCTCTTTGACTACTTTCTTGATCGTCTCTACGGTCTTAGATCCGACCTTGTTGCTCCGAGCAGCTAGTGCATACCCGGTGAAGAGAGCTTTCACTGAGTCAGCTTGAGCTTGAGATTGTGCGATCCCGAACTTGACCTCTTGCCGCAGCTTGAGAACTTGCCTGCGGTAACGTTTCTCCAAAACCTCTAGATCTCTGTCGATGGCTTCCAGTTTGGATACCACCTCAGCGTGTACGGCTTTGGACATCTCCTCCGAGGTCTTCTGCCTCAACTCGACCAACGCTACTATCGCCGTTACTAGGGCCGTGAGCAACGGTAGAAGGACTGTGAGGTATTTGGCTGTTGATGCCCATCTCGAAGAGGTCTTTTTGCCATTCTTTGCTGACGTTTCCATCCACTTCCTCCTGGAACCTCTTCAGACTAGCAGCCTCAGCATCCCATTGAGAAGAAGTCATGGTGTTGTGGTTCCACGACTTGTGCAAAATCTTTACAGCGTGAGACCACGGGTACCTGCCGTCTTTGGCGTCCTGGATGAGGCGATGGTACCTCTGCGTCAGACGTTCCAAGTAATCTATCCCTATCCCAACCTCGCAACCCCGTGCCCTCTCCTTGATCCTGTTCAACGCCACCTCCGGCTCGGCATCTAAAAAGATCAATATGGTCGGGGGAAAGATCATCAACTGCATGTTGCGGATAGCTGTGAGGTAGGCATGGTGCTGGATGTCGGAGATGTTGCCGTCTTCATGATGCAGCTCCTCGAATACTCGATCGCCAAACAAGGAACGATCGAGCATGGCACCAGCAAAGTCCGGGCTGTAAAGAGACTCTGCCGCTGCTAACTGTTGCAGACCGATCCTCCGATGCAGGAGATAGATCTGCATCTCGTAAGCGTACTTTTTTGGATCTTCGTAGAATCTGGCTAGGTAGGGATTCGACTTGACTGGCTCCTCAATAACCCGGTAGTTCATCCTTTCGGCGATCTCTTTGCAGTACGTGCTCTTCCCGACTCCTATGATACCTTCTACGTAGATCAACGAACCCATCACAGTTCTCCGTACAAGGAGACTGCCACACCGTTTCCTCCGGATGACTTCTCCTCCGCTTTGTCACTGTTTTCGATCTTTGGTTTCTTGATGCCGAAGGAATTGCCGGGGCTCTGAAATACATCCAGGTACTCAGCCAGGAACTTCAGCAGAGAATCGAAGTCCTGGAACAGCCTCTTGCCTCCGATGAACTGTGGGTCTGCAGTGTCTGCCGACTCTACGATGAATCCGTCATCTCCGACGTGCTCAATCGAGCCAATCTTCGGATTGCACCTTGATGCAGGTGCGCGATCAGCCGCCATGGGTTGCCCTCCTGGTAAATTGGTTGTGTCGGGGTTCTTTATACCGACGTAGCTACCCAGTTTCTCATAACGCTGGAGTGAGTGAGAAGAGGAAGCTGTAACGGCTCAAGAAGGCAGAGTCTTCTGAGGAGGGAATGTGCCTAGTTGCGCGGTGACGAGTTTCTCGGGCATCTCGTTGAATGATCAACTGTGCCGGAGTCAGCGAAAACGATCTGGGGTGGTGTTGTGATTTGCGCCGATCTATACACCAGAAGTACTGATTGTTTGTTCAGTACTTCTGGTGGGGGGGTACATGTGGGGTCCTCTTTTAAAAAAAACAAAAAAGTTTTTTTGTTTTTTCTGCATAGTAGTAGCAATAGACTATGGGAAGAAAAAATAAAAAAACTTTTGTTTTTTTAAAAGAGGACCCCCAGACATCTGGTGCCTGGTCCAAATGCGGGGGTCCAGGGGCCCAATTCATGGGTCTTGATCATTGATCCCATGTATCGGGCCCGTAAAGTAAACTCACTACATCCTTACGGAATTTCCTCCCCTCGAGCCTCAGCACATTGCATATGTGACTGATCACAATTGAGGGGTCATCCGTACAGAATGACTTGTTAGACTTGTCTGATAGGTCGGAAAAGTAGTGGTTCGGTCCATTTCTCTCCAACCTCAACACATTTCGTCCCCCGACGAGGAACGTCAGGGTGGTTTCGCACCCTTCTTCTACCAACACCGTCGCTCCTTCGAGTGTGTGCGTAGTTGACATAAGTGTCTCCTTTCCAGAATCCTTATACCTCGATCGTTGAACAAATTGTCGATCTTGCGGTATAAGGCTTCTGATACACCCCCAGGTTACCTGGGGGTCAACCAACGAACGGGAGGTAACCGTGGCAAAGAAGAAGGTCGATGTTCCAATGATGATCGTCACCAGCAAGGTCAAGGAGTTCATTTCGGGCAACTACGACAAGCGCGTGGCAGGAGAACTGGTGGGGGAGCTCAACGCTAAGGTGGCGCGTCTGCTCGCCGACGCTGTCGAGCGTTGTGAAAGCAACGGTCGCGGGACGGTTCGGCCCGGGGACCTGTAGATGATCACGACAACCTGGGAGCTGCACATCGCGGCTCCCAGGTACCCCGAGGAACGCAGTGCACTGATCGAAGAGCTAGAGTTCCACAAGCACCGAGCCACAGAGCTCATCGTAGATTACGTGGCTGACGAAGATCAGATCCACGTGATGTTTGACGATGTTAAGGTTCTGCGGTCCGTCATGGAATCATGTAGGCTGCTGCGGCTGGACGATCTCACACTCTCCTGCAGTTTTTCTGGGTCTACGTTGCGCGGACCGATTCACGGTGAGCTGATATGTGGAAACGACGAGGAATCGGAAATTGACTGTCCATCTAGGCACTGATCGATGTAGACTCACCTCATGGAAACTCATACTCTCTCAGCGTTCTTCGACGAGCTCGAAAAGATCGCAATTGTCGGCAACGTTCCAAAAGCTCCTTCAGCACCGAAGACCTCAGCTGCCAAACCGGCACCAGCGGCCAAGTTGGCTCCTACACCAGCTGTTAAGCCTCCAGCTTTTGCTGCGACGAAGCCTCCATCCGGCGGTGTGCGATTGAGCGTAGAGACTCTGAAACCGCCTAAACCCACAAGGTTCAGACCCTCCAGGGCCACCCCCAGTATCAGGTCGGTGGCAACGATGCCGTCCAGGCGTCCCACCACCCCCTCATTTATCCCGAAGGGGCCTCCTTTCGGAATCTAACAGGAGATAAGATGGATCCACTTTTCTTGTCGATCGAAGGGATCGACGGGGCAGGTACTACTACGTGCTCGAAGCTATTGGTGCAGAAGCTTCACGAGAATGGTATCGATGCTCTTTGGACCAAGGAGCCAAGCGAAGGCACGATCGGTAGACATATCAGGAAGATCTTAAAGGGGGAGGAGCCGGCTGAAGAACTGGGCATGTTCCCTCTTTTTCTCGCAGACAGACACGATCACATAGCTAACATCATCCGGCCACACTTGGAGCAGGGAGAGACCGTAGTGTGCGATCGTTACGCCTACAGCACGTGGGTGTACCAGCAAGACAACTACGACCCGTTCTTGATCGAGTACATGCAGCGGAGGTGTTTGGCGCCTGACATTCTCTTTGTCTTACTCTGCCCCGTCGACGAGTGTTTGAGGCGTCTTAGTGGCAGGGAAGTTCTGGAGCGTTACGAGACGGAGGAGAAGCAGCGTAGGTACCATGAGAGGTACAAGATGGTGCCCAAATTGTTGGATGAGGACATCATCTTCTTAGACTCGTACAACAGCAGCCCGGAGGAACTTGTGGAGCAAATGCTCACGGAGCTCGGGCTATGAGCTGCTACGGAGCGGGGTGCCGCAGAAATGGGATCGGGAGGACGAGATTTCAGGTATTGACGGACAGCGGAGCAAAAGTCACTTGCGTGGAGGTCAACGAATGGGGAATGGCAGAGCACGAGTGGTTCATGAAATCGATCGAGGAGTGGCAGCTGCCGGAAGAGCTAAAGGTTTACGCGGAGAAGGGGACTTGGGACAATGCTGTCAGCAAGGATTGGGACTTTGTGCTTGTGATCCCTTTGGAGAGCGTGAGAAAGTATTGGTCCGGCAACGACGGGATGCAAGCTTGGCGTCATCGAAGGACAGGATACGTAGTACCAGATCACTGTCGTCAGACAGGCGGGTGTCCGGAGGTGTGGAACTCGAGCGACGTAAAGGGCCGGAGGGAGCTAGAGATAGCAAACCTAGAAGAGATCGAAGAGTTCGTCGTTCTCGATCACCGACAAGTTTCAAGATCGGCATTTCCCGAACTATCACACCGAAGGAAGAAGGTGATTTCCTTTCCGCGGTGAGGACTGCGATCAACACGTACAGTGCAAAGTTGGAGAAGTTGCGTGAAGATCAAATGTTCGATGTTGCCATACAAAGAGATCTAGCCCGAGAGTGTATTCTAGAGGTAGACAGCATCTTGGGTGTGTGGCGAGTTTGGAAGAGGGCTAAAAAGTGAGAGGTCTCCCTCTCACCCTTTGTTGGGCTCAGTTATCATATGCACGTGGATAGACGCGTAGGCGATGTGCTTTTCCTTGCGAAGTTTTGGTAGATCTACGTCGTATGTGTCTCCCTTTGTTGGGTTGCAGACAGCTGTACCGTTGCCTTGCGACACCCACCGATAGCTTCGTGGGTACCCATTGTGGTAGGCATCCGAGCCTACAACGGCTGCCACCCATTGATTTGTGTCCTCCCACACCAGGACTTCGAACACGTACTCAGTCTCTGAATCGGAGTAGAGTGCGGCGAAATCTGGGAAACGACCGTGGCAGGGGTGCAGCCAATCTAGCCTACCTCCTTCTTCGAATCCCTCAATCACCTTTTCAAGTCTCAGCACTACTGTTCTTCCTTCATGGATTTGAGCATGTCAGTCAGTCTCCTTAGCTCGTCCGCTAGGGGGCTCAGAGTTCTGTCTTTGTTCCCCATCAAGCGTAGCAATTCGATCGTGGCTTTCACTCCTTTGACGCGGAGCTTGACTGTATCTTGGTTTTTCACCCCGCTCTCTAGAGCCTCAGATCCAAACGCCATGTCCTGCAGTAATGCCTGAACGTGTTCGGATAACCCCTCCCAGCGATTTACGTCATCAAAGCTCAAGACTTCTGCATCTACAAGAATTAACACAAGAGCTACGATCTGACCTTGCAATGTTGTGGCTTGTGTGATCTCCTTTTGTCGTTCGGCTTGTAGAAGATCGTGTACGATCTCTTCAGTTTGATCACCGGAGTTAGGGTCGGGCATAATTTGCTCCTTTCACCACACCTTATACCGTCGAGAGGTAGGGTGTTGCATCAATTCCCTCCATGATCTATTCTCTGATCTTCGGAGGCCAAATAACGGAGGTAACCGAAATGATCGTCAAGTTGACGAAGTATGAGCAGAAGACCTTGAAGGCCCTCGATCCAAAGGGAAAGGGAGCGAGGCCGTGGCAGACCGCTAGGGAGGTTAGCGGCGGTGTTTATCGCAAGAAGGCGGAAAACATTCACCAGAACGAGATCCGGATGGTGCGGAACTCATTCCGCAAGATCGTGCGAGAGGGTCTCGTGGAGGTGAATCCTTCTGAGAGAGGACAGTACCGTATCTCCGACAAGGGGCGGAAGCTTGTAGCTTCCGGCACTTTCGAGTTCACGGGTAAGTTCGATCGCGGGGAGGCGACCAAGAAGCCCTCCAAGAAGGCGACCAAGAAGGTCGCGAAGAAGGCGGCCAAGAAGGCGACCAAGAAGGCGACCAAGAAGGCGGCCAAAAAGGTCGCGAAAAAGGTCGCGAAGAAGGCTGCGAAGAAGAAGGTCGCGAAGAAGGCCGCGAAGATCGAGGTCGTGGACAAGACGAAGAACGGGACGAAGTCTAGTGCTGGAAACGGCGAGAAGAAAAAGAAGCCTGTCTTCAAGCGCCGTAAGGCTCTTCAGTATGCAGACAGGAAGTCGGAGTAGTAGATCGTGGACGAACTCGTGGACGAACCTATTGGCCGTAGAGCTGAGGTCTTTTGGGAGTTCAGCATTTACGACGCTAACAACGAGCATGTTGTCACGTTGAGACTCAGGAGGAAGGAGGGTATGACCCGTGGCGATATGGGTCAACTTCAGAACTTCATCTGGGTCAATTTAGGCCAGTCCATTCGTAACGATATGGAACTCCGGAAGACGTTGGAGCTAGGTGGTGTGGAAGTCATCCTCGATGACCCGCGATCCACTGGGGCCTCTGATGCAAATTGAGGTTACCTTTGTGGATCGTGGCTGTCATCACGCTCTCGTCTTTCCCGGCGCAGTACGTCAAAATCTTCATGGAGGAGGCTCCTAAGTTTGGGATAGAACCCCGACTAGCGATGTCAGTCGCGTTCAAGGAGTCCAGGTTCAAGAACGGTGTGTGCTTTCGTGGTTCACACGGCCTCATGCAGATCCAGTTGAGGTCTAAGCGAGGGAGGTCGTGTGCTGCCACGATGGGCAAAGCTAAGAAAATGCGCTTGTACGATCCACGAACCAATATTCGTCGGGGGTTGCACTTGATGCGGATGTGGAAGCGTTGGTGGTTGAAGCATCATAGGTATGACGGATATCATTGGCTCTTGCACTACAATCAGGGTTACGGGCGCTGCCCAAAAGGCAAAAGGAAGTGTTCCGCCTCTGAAAGGATTCCTGTTAGAACGGGTAAGCGCGGCGGATACGCAGACCGAGTCCTGAAGATCTATAGACAGCTAAAGAAGAGAAAGAACGAACCCCTCTCCAGCGTGCCCGGTTTGCTGGAGAGGGGTTGCCGGCTGGTCTGCTACTCGATTTCCATGTAGTCTACCCAGCCGTTGTCCTCGTAGGTCACCCGCTTGATCTTGACCTTTGCTCCCTTCTTGTACGCCTTAGAGGCGATCTGTGTCGCCTCCTTAAACTTCTCTGGGAACACTGCCTGGAATGGAATGGGGATGGAGTTGCTCGCTAGAGGCTCAAAGTGGCCTCCGTTGATGGCTACTGCCGTGCCGTCCTCGAGCTCCACGAGAAGCTTGGTGACGATCTTCGGGGGCAGACTCTCTACTCTGAGAACTCTGCCCTTACCGTCTCGGCGGACCTTTTCGGCGGACCTCTTGAATTCCGCCCATCCCATGATGAACTTCCCCTCGATCTCCTCGATGGTCCTGTTGCTCTTCTTGTACGCCATGTGATCTCCTGATCTCCTGATCCGAAATGAACTAACTGTTTTCCCGAGCGTAGATCTTATAACGAAGATCAAACCATTTTTTAGGAGGACACGATGTACGGAGTTTCGTTCAACGCAGTAGAGTTGGAGCGGTTGCGTGTGGAAGTCGGGGAGTGGTCGCACAAGAATTTCTCCGGCACACTCCCGAAAGAGAGGCCGCGGATTTATGGAATGCTCAGGTGCGTAGCTGGTATGTCCGAGGAATTGGGGGAGCTGATCGGTAGCGGGCGTTCCTTAGCACCTATCCCCTTCAACCTGAGCGATAAGCTGGATGCGATCGGCGACATTTGTGTATACGCCTTGGATTTTTGCTTCACGGCGGATATTTCCATGGGGGATGTTCTGTATTTTGACAATGAGATGTGTGAGTGGGAGAGATCTCATATCTCAGTCCCCCCAGAAGATCAACGGATAGTTCCCATCCTCCAAGAGGGGTTGGCTTACTTCATTGGGAAACTGTCCCACCACACGCTGAAGCAGGCTCAGAAAATCCGAAACACGGAGGATCACGATTTCTGGATTAAACACAGCATGTGCCACATCTGGAGATTGTGCTTTCGTCTGTGTCGAGAGATCAATGGAGTAGACTTAAGCAATTTGGTGAGGAGTGTGACCAATGAGGTCTTGAAGAGAGATTGGAGTCAGTCGCCTGACTCGGCTCATGAGGAGGCGAGGAGATGAAGATCGATTTCATTAGAGTGTTTGGATTTGAACCGAGTCTTCACGGAATGCGAAATCCGATGAATTCTTGGGCGGACTCGGATAGTCAGTTCTACGGCTCAGACTATGACATGCACGTCGATTCTGAGTTCGGGCCGATCCGCACGCCGGAGTCTTCGGTCATCGGTCCGAAGGACCTCGAGCTCGCCTGCAAGCTCATCCGTAGAGGCAGCGAGCACTGCAAGTTCATGCGTCAAATTATGATCTGGGTGCGGTTCACCGTGCCCAGGTACGTCTGGCAGGAGCTCGACACCTACAAGGTGGCTACAACCAGGATGAGCTGTAGCACGATGAACAAGCTCGGTAGCGTCAGTTTGGATATGGGGGATTTTGAGGACCCCATCCCAGAAAGATTGCTTACGCACCTTAACGACCTCGGAAGATTTTTGCGGGAGGCCAAGGCCGACAAAAGTGCAACTGTACGAAACGCTAGAGTGTTGCTCAAGAACGATCTGCCAGAGGGCTTTCTCCAGTCGGCGATGTATACCATGAGCTACCAGACAGCTCTGGCGATGCTGCTGCAGCGGGAGAACCACCGCCTTCCCCAATGGCGCTTGGCGGACTCAGGCAGCATCTGCCAGTTCTTGATGAGCCTCCCTTACATGCGGCAGTTTTACGAGGCGGCCACGTTCAAGCGTGACCAGCTGCGCGAGGCAATGAAGGGCCTGAAGAGCGCCATCAGCATGGCGGACGGCAGTGGGCTAGTGGCCATCGACAAGAGTGCTCTTGAGGACATTCTGGCCAAGGTCAAGAGGGCAGCATGATCGTCGCGGGTGTTGACGAAGCAGGTGTGGGATGTTGGGCAGGGCCTTTGGTAGTAGTGGCCGCTGCGTTCAGGGAAGATGTTGAACTACCCAAAACTGTGCGCGATAGCAAGCGGTTGAGTATGGGTCAAAGAGAAAACTTGATCGACGAGATCTACGATCGTGCCGAGTGGGTCATCATCAAAACTGCTTCACCGATCTACATCAATTCTAAGAGCGGTATTTGGTCAGTTTGGGATGAGGTGGTTGATGAGGTTCTACTTGAGTGCAAGGATCGAAAAGCTGGAAAGATCATCGTAGATGGTAGTAGAATGATCGAGTCGTGTCGTGGCATTACTTACGAGGTAAAAGCGGACGACAAATATCGGGAAGTGTCGGCGGCGAGTATAGTTGCGAAGTTTGTCCAAACTAGTGCGATGGAAGATTTGCACGAGAGGTTTCCAGACTTTTTGTTCGATCAACATCACGGATACGGGACAGAAGATCATCGCAGGAAGCTAGAAGAGTTTGGACCGACGCCCGCCCATCGTTTGAGCTACAAGCCGGTCGCGAGTTACCTAGAGAGCCATCCGGATGAAGCAAGGTCGCTGAGGCAACTAGAGCTATTCGATGTTATCGGGTTGACCACCAACATTGTTTGCAGGAGATGAGATGAAGATTGACGTACCGAGGATACTGGTGGAGGACGCTATTGAGCAATTGGCGGCAGTCAGAGGATGTGTAAAAAACAAAGGAGAGTGGGATCTCTCGGCGTTGGGGCGTCTTTACTCTCTCCTCATTCAGGAAACTGGAGGGCGGTCTAATTCTTCTGCGATCCGCTCATCGGCCAGAAAAAACAGTAGACGCGCCAGGTCGAGGTTCTCCAAATGATCAAAAAGGGAGAAATGATCTCTTGTTGTATGTGCAAGAAGGAGATCTATCGGGCTAAGGAGGATATCCGGTACGCAGCAGATCTAAAGAGTTCCTACCTAGAGTTCATTGACGGGACACCAGTACCACCAAATTCCAAGATGGCGTGCCCCAACTGTTGGATCGTTTTCTGTTCCATCAGCACCAATACGCGTCAGACCATCATTTAGCACAAGAAACATACTATAGATGTTCGGTATAAGAGTTCTGGCGTCTAGGGACAAGTTGTGTCCCTCACATTTTGATCATTCAGCGGAGAGTGGAGAGTGGGAAGCAGAAGAACGAAGAGGAGGTCGGCTGGGAGGAAAAGGAGTGGTCTGAGGAAGGGAGTCCCAAGGGGTTACGCCGATGTCCCTTCCTACGAGGAGATAGTGGTGAAACTGAGATGTGGAAGGTGTCATCGAACACTGGAGGCGGAAGGGAACTTCTACCCAAAGGTGGGTTCGAAGAGCGGGTATCAGAACGAGTGCATTCAGTGCAGGAAGGAGATCAACAAGAAGTATCCGAGGAAGAAAAAGAAGTCCGGCGAGGAGAGGAGGGAGAGTGGGAGTAGGAAGCGTGCCAACCTAAAGGATTTTGTGAAAGGGGGTGAGAAGAAGCGGTTGGCCATGGAGAGGGCCGCCGACAAGATCAAGGTTGGAGAGGTCGTCGGTCCTACGACTAGAACCCTTATCTACCCATTGATCGTGATCATCGAGTACCAGCTCCGTATATTTTACTCGAGAGGTGTTTGCGGACCTGTTGGAAGTCGCAAGTTGGAAACCTTGATCGGGGATGCCATGTTCGAGATCAAAGAGTCTTTGTCTCGAATAGCTCATCGTGTTCGACAGGTCGATTGGAAAGTGTTGGATGGGGGGTTAGAGAAGGGTTTCTTGCAAGACGAGATTGAGGAGGACAAGGCTAGGGAGATCTTGGGTGTGGGGAAAAGAGCTTCTGAGAAAGAGATCAAGAGTAAGTATCGCGATCTGGCGAAGAAGTCACACCCAGATGTTGGTGGCAGTGAGGAGATGATGGCTGAATTGAATGGGGCATTGGAGGTCCTAACAGGAGGAAAGAATGGCTGCTAAGAAGAAGCGTTCGGTGTACGAATTGAAGCGGGCCAAGATCATGGCAGGACGCAAGAAGAAGTTCAAGGTCACAACGTTCAAGCCGGAGGAGAAGTCCATCGTCGGTCGTATCGCCGAGTTTTTGAACTGGGCGAAGGACCGCTACCCTTCTCAGATCTTGACTTATGAGGAGATTACTCAAGCTATCTTCAGTTTGGGGTCGGTACCGCGCAAAGGAAGCAGGAACGTGAAGTCTGTCCAACGACAGATCTCCGCTTCAAAGCGTATCATACAGGATCGGTACAAAACGACCCTTGTAACTGAGCGTGGTATCGGAGCGAGGGCGGCGGTCAATGACATGGACATGTTGGAGGGACCACTCCCTCTCGCAGTTGTTCGGCATCAGCAGACAGCCAAATCGCTGAAGGACATCGCGAACCTTATCTCCCCGGAGAGACTACAGAACCAGATCGGCGAGGTTGGAGATCTAAAACTTCGGGAAGACCTGATGGAGCTGAGCAAGTGGTTCAACGACACCTTGTTCAAGTACCTGAAGTCGCTAGATCGACCGCGTATCGCAGCGGCGCTTCTTCCTCCTCCGCCTACAGAGTGATTTGCTTACAGAGTGACCTAAAGTGTAGCGCACGCGCTACACTTTAGCCCATTTAGGGAGATTTCGAATGTCAGATGGTTACAAACTCAAGACCAGGAATGGTGGACTTGCTAGGGAGAGATTTGGGGGAAATGTGACTGAGGTAGACATCGAGATGCGAGTGTACGTGAGGTCTAGGTTAGGAAAAGAACACCCCCAGTTTTCGGAGGTAGAAAACAAGATCTGCGGTCTACTGTTAGGCCTCCCGAGGATTGACAATAGTGCGGATTGGGATATCAGTGCTGTGAAAATACAAGGCGAGGATAGCGAGTAATGGAAGTTTTCGTTTTCGGCGAATACGAGGTTAAGGCTCCTGAAGGAAGCAGGCTTGCTGAGATCTGCGGCGAGCTCAAGCAAGAGTTCCCGCAGCTTAGGATGAGTCACAAGAGGAAGATGTGGAGGCACAGGATAGCTCATGTCTTGGTCATCATTTTCACCTTGGGTTTGAATCGCAAGTACCTCAGAAAGTTCACCACCACGTCGAGGAACAGAATAGATTGGAGTGACGCTCATAACGAACGGATCGAAAAGGTGAAGGAGCTTGACAGAGTTTGGGAGTGCCTAAGGCACGAAAGGGAGCACCTCAGACAGTTCCGTGATAAAGGGACTCTGATCATGGTTCTCATCTGGTTGATACCTCCTATCCTCTTCTGCTATGGGAGGGCGATCTCTATCGAGAAGCCCGGCTACTTGGAGTCTTTGAGGGCCAAGTTCGAATCTTGCAGAGCGTGGGCGGAGCATTCAGAGTACCGCAGATGGTGGGTTAGGCAGTTCACTGGACCTAATTACGGGTTCATGTGGGTCATGAAATCGCATGTCGGGGGTTGGTTTGACGAGGAGCTAAAACGCCTTCAGAAGGAGGATGTCAGTGGATCTACCGGAGCATAAGTTGTACAGGATCAACGCAGTCGCTCTGAAGCAGACCAGGAACGGAGGACTGTTGGTCGACTGTGACGGTGAGGAGATTTGGATTCCTCAGTCAATGATCGACGACAAGAGCGAAGTCTACTTAAAAGGAGACGAGGGAGAACTCGTCATCCCGTACGACTTGGCGGAAGAAAAGGGTTTGGTGTAGGAGTGAAAGGAGTAAAGAGGATGGGAGAGATCGCGAAAGTGACACCCGACAGATTGAAGGTGATCGTCTGTATGGGTTGTGAGAAGGATGGGTCTTCTTCAGCGAAGAGCATTGAGAAAATGCTGAACATGCCCTACGTGAACGTGATGGACGCGTTGGAGGGCTTGTGGGCAACAGAAGTCGTAGCAACCGTCGGTAGGGAATCCTACGCGCTTACTGATTACGGTTGGTCTCTGTTCGAGGCCATTTACGACGCTACTGGGGCAGTTCTTGGAGGGCGCGATGGTTAGCAACTTCGATCGAGTAGAAGTTTTCAGCGCGACAGTTGCTAGAGACAGGATTGCTTTGGGGGAGAAGGTCACTCGCTTTTTGAAGGGCTACGATGGGAGGATCGTGGACAAGGTCGTAACGCAGAGCTCCGATCAAGAGTTCCATTGCATTACGATCACACTGTTTTGCCAGGACAATAAGAAACGGAGGACTCGGAATGGCAAATATAGAGATCAAGGCGGGGAGTAGGGGCGCTACAGGAAGAGAACTTGTTCATGTGGCTTTGATAACGACATTGGGGGCTGTGTACACGTTCCCCGACATGACTTCCCAGATGCTCTGTTTGGCAGGGACAGCAAGCGAAGGAGGGAGAATGGACGAGATCAAAACGGCCAAGGTCGCTCTCGCAGAAGGGCCTAGTCCTCGGCAGCTGGCTCGGGATAGCCAGCTGGTGCATGTGGCCTTCGCGACGACAATGGGCGCCTACTACAGCTTTCCAGACCTGTTGCAGGAGCACTTCAACGAGCTGCTGCAGCAGCTCGACGTGAAGTCGGAGCAGATCATCGCTCGCAACGTCAGCGGCGTGACGCTGGTCATCCCCATGCGCATCCTGGACAAGCTCTACCTGCTGCAGGTCGACGAGAGCTGGAAGATCCACGAGTCGTCGCCTCAAGCACGCATGAGTGAGCTCTGGAGCAGGCAGTGAAGCGAAAGAAGACACCGCCCAGCCCGTTCATCGTGCAGCGTCTTCGAGAGGCCCGGAACGCCCAGGAGGTTGCTGAGGTCCTGAGCGAGGTGCGATACGCAGGCGACCGTCTCCACGAAGAACACCACCGGAACTTCTGCCTGGCCTTCGCGGCCAAGGCCAGGCAGTACGACAAGATCCGGGAGGAGGAGAACAAACTACCGGCCGAAGCGGAGGTGTTAGATGTCCAGGAGAAGAACACGGACGACGAGCTCTGAGGTCTACAAGGAGCTGGTCCAGAAGAAGGTGCTCCCGACCATGCGTCGGGAGATCTACGCCTGGCTGTACGAGAACGGCCCGGCAACGCGCAACGAGATCGCCTTGGCGATCCACATGATCCCCAACAACTGCTCGACCAGGCTGAAGGAGATGATCGGCCTCGGAGTCGTAGCGGAGTGCGGTGAGGACAAGTGCAGAGTGACCGGCAAGAACGTCCTCCTCTACGACGTCACGGCCAACATGCCCAGCAAGAGCGGAGACACCAGCAAGCCCAGGCCCCACGTCCACGTCCCGAGGAACTGCGGCGACTGCCCGCTGGTTGTCGAGGAAGAGGGCGACGAGGTCTGCTGGATGAAGCTGAACGTGAGAGCCAACTACGACCACCGGCCCGTGGGCTGCGAGCTGAACAAGAGGGACTTCATCGTTCGAGGGAAGTGATGATCTTTCACACCGAGGATAGGGTTTGGAACGTTGCCTTGGTGGACCTCAAGCCTGGCGCGGACCGGGCCAAGGCGGCGAAGGAGCTCGTGCGCCTCGGGGAGAACGTGGGCGACCCGTTCTCCGCTCACAAGATCCTGCGCTCGCTGCCGAAGTCTATCAAGGTCAAGGACGACAACCTGGAGGCCTTCAAGGAGATCTTCGAGACGCAGGAGTACTTCCACCATCAACGCATTATTGGGTTGAGACACAAAGTGGAAAATAGAGAGGTGTGGGTGACTTTGAGAGACCTTGATGAGAGCCCCGATGTTCACTTTGCGTTGGTCACGGCGCTTTTGAACCAACCACCTTGGGATAGCGTTCTGCGAGAGGCGCAGATCTGTCTCCGTAAGGGTGTGGTCATCACGATAGACAGGAGGCCGTAGATGGAGCACACAACTATTAACAGCACAGAGGAGATGGAGGAGTTGGCTGCCATCCCGTTGAGTACGGATACGGGGGAGAAAGACGAAAAGAAGGGAAAAGGGAAGAAGAAGCCGACGGATAAGGACATCGAGGCTGCTGTTGCTTCTGTCGTGTTGGCGGAGATGAAGTTTTGGTCGGAGAGGGTAGTATCTCTCATCGGGGAGAACCATCCTAATAAGGGTAGTTTCCTGCGAGGAGTGCCGTACGTTATCGGAGCCTACATGCACCTTGCTCGAGAGGAGCTTAAGAAAGTCTTTTCGCGTAGGAGGAGGAAGATCGAGCTGCGTACGGTGGGTCTCCTGGGTCCGCTGACTGCGAAAAGGGAGAGCATCGCCGTTATCTTCAATCGCGCTCGAGAGCAGGTCATCAGGGATCTTAACGAGGAGCGGAAGAAGGAGATCGAGAAGGCGAAGAAGGAGATCAACGCTCGCTATGAGAAGATGATTTCTAGAGCTCGTAGTGCGGACCCTCCGGACGGAGTCATCGAAATTTCGAAGGAGGAGGCGGAGATCAAACAAGCATACGACGATGCTTGTAGGAAGGTGAGAGTGGAAGAGAAGAAGCTTCTGCGGGTCATAGAGACCATTGAGGCGGAAGCTTCTGATTGGGACAGCAAGGACAGGAGAAAGCGTAGATTGGAGGGGTCGAAAGAGTCGGGGGACGCGGAATGATCTTATTCTGTGTCGTGATACAGCAGGTCTCTCCTGCGGGCTACGAGTGGTGGATCGAAGAATCGTGGGATGAGCACAGTGTCGATGAGAACCCTGCTAGATGGAAGGAGAAACTGGACGAGATTTTGGCGCACTATGACGATGTGCGCGTGATGAGAGTCCGGATCCCAGATGACGCACTGGAGGCACAGTTTAGGCGGGAGATTGTGAAGGGAGAAGTTCTGGAAGGTTCTTGAAGGTCGATGTAGAGTAGCGATCTAGGAGAGACGTGATGGAGAAATTGAGCTATGAAGACCCACAAAGGCCAAAGATCTTGGCCTTAGATCTAGATGGCACCGCGCTGAACTACAATGGAGGGTACTCTCCAGGAGAGTTTGGCGAAGCTGTTCGGGGGATGGTGGAAGAGCTGAATAAGCTCAGGGAAGCGGGGGTAAAGATCGTAATTTGGTCTTGTAGGACTGACTCTCCGGAGATGCGAGCTCACTTGGACGCTCAAGAGATACCATACGACTACATCAACGATCATCCATGGAACGGGCCTGACGGACCGAGAAAGATCCACGCAGACTGGTATCTAGACGACAAGGCTTTGACGTTCTCAGGTATCTCTGACGGACTAGCTGATAGGGTGCTTTCATTCAAGCCATGGTGGCAAGGAGCACCTTGGATCTAAGACCCGCCTCGGACGCCCGAGGCGGCGTCTTGATCTCTTCTGTTACTGTTTTACGATCTTAGCCATGGAGAAGACGGTGCTACAGAGCCAGCTTGTTGAGAAAGAGGATGGCACACTAATGGGTGGAGACCTCTGGCGGGTAGGTTTTCACGTCAATGCCATTCGAGCAGTTTCTTTACTCTCGGGGTACGTAGAAGTCCACGACACAGTCTGGTTGCCTAAGGAAGAGGCTCTAGTCTTCGTGGTTACGAACCGGGACACTTCTGGAACATTGTTCCGCCGCGGTGTTCTACACGGGAACCCTATTGGGGGTTTCAGGCCATCGAAGCAACCACTAATGGTTGAGTGGCCGCGGGGTCACGTCTTCGGTAAAGGAGGTAACTGATGCCATGGATCATAATGAGGACGACGTCCGGAGAGCGCTTCATGTGCCAGACGGAGGCAAATCTGGCGGAATCTGTGACAAAAAGAAAGATCATCGAGATAACGAACATCTACTCTCTAGTGACGATCACAATCTCTCAGGGAGGGATGCCGTCCAGGATCACAGCTCTAGAGTACCCGGATCTCCAGAACGGGAAGCCACTAGATCGGATGAGCGTCCTTCCGGCCGCATGGTACAAGATAGACAACGAACAAGCGGAGAAGGAGATCGAGGACTTGAGGGACTCGGTGCAGAAGGCGAAGGAGTTTCGGGAGCAGATGGAATCCAGGATCGCCCAAGCTCAGTTAGCTGCGATGCCGGGTCCTCCCGGAGCTCTGGGGTCGATCGTAAAGCCTCCGGGGAGCCGGTAGGACTACGCACGGGCTTTGGCCTGTGTATGAACTGCAACAATCCCACCAAGGGCAAATACAGCTACCAGGGAGTTATCTTGTGCGGGCATTGCTCGTCTCTTGCTCAGATGTGTGACAAGAGAGCGGTGAAGCAGTGCCTAGATCTCCTTTGCGTCTATCGCGAATCTCTTCGTGTGAATTTGGCCAGTGGGCGATTGCGCCCATCCACCACCATCCCAGACGCTTCAGGTAAGGTGAAGGAGCTCCCTAGGAAGGAAGATCTAGCGAATGTATTGGGAGGGATCGCCCAAATCTTGGAGAAGGCTAAGAATAGCAAAGAAGAGGGTACTGGAGGTGGCGGGGATACTGACAAGTAGTGTCGCCGCGCTAATGGTTGGATCGTTTTTCGCAGTAGACAAGCTTCACAAGATCTTTTTCGCCCCTCCAAAATAACGGTTCTCCTCGGTATAAGATCTATGGTAGCCGAGGAGAATTACATGCCAAAAAGCGAAGCTGGCAGGGAAGGCGTCCGGTTCGATCTCTTCAAGAACCGGATGCATTTGTACTACAAACCGCACACGCAGATGGTTTTGCTCCAGAAGAGCGATGGCGAGCTCAAATCTACTGTGAAGACCATCGGTCCTCCTGACGGGGTCATGGCTAAGATCTGGGTTTCTGACTACGGCGACAGCGACGAACTCATGTTCAGTTTAGATCGAGAGTGCGTTCCTGTATTTGATAGTGGAGGGCCGTGGGTTAGAGAGCGCAGAAGTCTGGAGGAGCTTAACGAGTACCTTCGTATTTTTGGGCTCGTAGTTTCGGGCGTGGTTGAGGACCAGATCGACGTGAAGGTTGTGGAGCCAGTAGAACCGAGTTTCTACTGTGACCACGAGGTAGATTTCTACAGCCTTCGGGTCCTAGAAGAAGAATTCATAGGTGGGTCTGGGTTTTGTATCGAAGCGGAGGTGAGCTGCAAACACTGTGACGAGGCGAGAGTGGTGACTTTCGTCATACCAGAAGAGGATGGTGAGTGGTCCGGGTAAGAAGATACGAAGAGTTCCTTGAAAGGGCAGAAGGTAAAGAGAATGACTTGGGACGGATGCGGGAGGCGTTACGCCAAGTGGGCGCGGTTTTAAGGAGTGAGAGAAAATGAGAGCAAGAGACGCGGTGCTACTATTGATTTCAGAAGAAGGAGAGGTGCAATCTGCAGTTTTGGTCAAGCGTGATGTTTTGGAGCAGAATCCGGAACTGCTCCAGAGATTGCGTAAGGAAGCAGAGGATCTGTACGATTGCTCTTTGGTACTGGTGAATCGCTTATCGAGGAGGAAGCCGGAGGAGCTTTCCTTGTGGTTAAGAGAGATGAATCCCGACGTATGGGAGGAATCTGCACTCTGGGCCATCAGCTCTGCCGTAGACAAGTTGTCATGGGACTTCGGTGCAAAAAAAGTGGTCCTGGAAACTGGGTATCGAGAGGTTGAGGGAGCGAAGAAGAAGGAGTTTGGTAATTTGGGGGAACTCCTTAGCGAATTGGACTCAGTTGGAAGAGAGGCGTGGGACGCTGAAGTTCCCGTAGCTGGGGGTGGGCCAGCGTTTGAGTACTACGTAGACTCTTCCGAGATTTTGTTTGATCGTTGTAGAACGCAACTGAGAGGTGTCGGTTGGCTAAATTGAACAGGTTGTCCAAGGAGCAAGAATCCTTGTTCGGAAAGGTGCGGGAAAAATGGTTGCGAGTCGGCCTAGAAGGTAGGCCGACAAACCGTGAAGAAGCGGAGGCTGCTATAAGAGAATGTTATGCAGAAGTTGGATTAGAACCTCCGCGGTTGGTGGTATGGCTGCATTCTCCGCTGGGCGGGGTGATAGGCTCCTTGATAGTATCCCGAGTCGTTCCTCAGGTCGTGGGTCAAGTCGGGGATCAGGTCGGGGCTCAGGTCGGGGATCAGGTCGTGGGTCAGGTCGTGGGTCAGGTCGTGGGTCAGGTCGGGGATCAGGTCCGGGGTCAGGTCTGGGATCAGGTCGGGGATCAGGTCGGGGAGCAGGTCGTGGATCAGGTCTGGGATCAGGTCCGGGCTCAGGTCGGAGATCAGGTGGGGGGTCAGGTCTGGGATCAGGTCGGGGAGCAGGTCAAAGATCAGGTCTGGGATCAGGTTCTGGCTCAGGTCCGGGATCAGGTCCGGGCTCAGGTCGGGGATCAGGTCCGGGCTCAGGTCGTGGATCAGGTCTGGGATCAGGTCGTGGATCAGGTTATGGATCAGGTTATGGATCAGGTTTGGGATCAGGTCTGGGATCAGGTCAGGCGCTCAATCAATAGAGAGGATGTGGTGAGCGTGCTAGGTAATTGTGGATATGGGTCCCATGACGCACACTGGTTGGCATATTACGACTTTTTCAAGCAGGTTGGATTGTCATGCTGTGATAAGCTAGTTCCGCTGATGCGTTTGGCGGGATCTTGTGGTTGGTGGTGGCCTTTCCTGGATGTAGTGGTGTGCACAGATTTGCCTACACGCTTGGAGTTAGATCATCAGGGGCGATTGCACTGCGAGAACGATTTGGCGATTGAGTACCCAGATGGTTGGGGGGTCGCCATGTGGCATGGTACCCGGATACCCAGTGAATGGGTGCAGCAACCCGACAAATTGGATCCTTCTACGGCATTGACACATCCCAATGTCGAGCATAGGCGTTGCGCTGCTGAGATTATTGGCTGGGAAAAAGTACTGGACCAGCTGAAACCCACAACTGTGGATAAGGACAAAGATCCCATGATAGGAGAGTTGCTCCTGGTGGACCTGCCGGATGCTCCTGCACAGCAATTTTTGAAGGTGCTTTGTGGCACTGGGCGCACGTTTGTGTTGCCGTGCGTTCACAACGACTTTATCACAGCACTCGAGGCCAACGCAGCATCATGGGGAGAAGATGGAGTGGACCCCAAGTTGTTGCTGAGCAGAAAATGGAGAACGTGATGAAGATCGCAGATAGAAAGTCTACATTCTTTCAGGGAGACCTGATGTTAATTCCTGTGGATGCCATCCCAGAAGGAGTTGAGGAGGTCAAGGCTGAGGGAGAGAACTACGTGGTGGCTCACAGTGAGACCGGGCATCACCACGTGGTGTCAGCGCGAGTTGCGAAGTTGTACATGGCAGGAGCCATGGTCATGTACCTCAGAGCGAAGGAGGTTGTGGACGTGCGTCACCTCCGTCCGGTGGACAAGCACGAGACCCTCAGGTTGCCCCCGGGGGATTGGAAACTTCTCCGTCAGAGAGAGGGTACCCCCGAGGGTTGGCGCCGGGTCGAGGACTAGAAGTGAAGAAGGACAAGATCATACTCCTCGAACCACCAAAAGAGGGAAAGGAGACGAAAGCCGCGATGGTTTGCGCGGACGGCGTCCACGTAGGGTATATGGGTGATGTGCAGGAGGGATCTCTTCTCAACGGTAAGGAGTTGATAAGGCTATCTCCGCATGATGGTTCCCCCATAGTCTGGAACGTGGATGAGCGTACGTCTTTCCGTAGGCAAGGCAGCTCGGGCCCAGCCATGGTCAACAGCGCTTCGTACAGAGACAACTACAATCTCGTTTTCGGGAGGGTTGGGGGAGAGGACGAGGCGCTTCCTAATTGATCTACTCGACAATTTATCGAGTAACTCAGTCCTGCAAGTAAGAAGAAGACGCAACATCACACCTGCGTCTTCTTCTTTTAGCTTGCGAAAATTGATCTTTCAGTCGGTATAAGTTGATCAAGAAGGGAAACAATTTCCCTTATCGGCGTAAGCCAGGAAAGGACTGAAAGATGCTGAAAGCACCGAGAGTATCAAGAGGCTACATTGCGATCCCAGTTTACGGAGGAGCTGGGTTCTCAGACCCGGTAGTGAATCTGGAGCACATCTATGCTCTGGCCCTGGGGTGGGAAATGCCAGAAGGGATCAACGCCGGGCGCAACCCAAGGTTGGTGTGGTCAGGGAGCCGCATCTACAAAGACATGGCATCGGCCATGATGAACGAGGGGGTCCCGGTGAACGGGATCTTCCACCTGGGCTGCCTCGGCATGACGATCACCACGACAAGCGCGGAAATCGTGAGCCACAACGGTGTTAAATGGATTGTCGTGAACAACAAGGGCAAGTACTGTGGCTCTATCAACGGCAAGCATGTTTACCAGGGGGCGTTATCGCACAAGGAGAGATTCGAGGAGATGCTGAAAGACGGGATCGAGCCTCAGCTCTATATCCCACTGCATGTCATGTGCGGGGATTTCTGCCGCAGTAAATCGGGGATGTTGTACGTCTCCAAGTCGAAGAACAGAGGCAATCAGATCTCGGAGCTATCTTTGATGAACTCCGACGGGGTGTTCAACTCCATCAAAGGAGCCCTGCGAGACGGAGACATTCTGAGGTACTTCGGCTTCATGGCGAACGAGACAAAGGTTCACAAGGAGAAGGTCTATACAGGGGGGCAGTGCCTTCGTATCTTGGAGGCCATGGACATCGAGAGGTACCCCATCGACGAACCGAGCAAGCAACCGAACGGGGCGTTCAACGCCCAATACAGCCTGACCAGAACTTTCTGGAATGAGCCGTCGCGGTACGACAACTCCATTCACTTGCTCCCGGATTTTTGGGAGCTTATGGAATCGATCAGGGCTGAGGGGTTTCACAAGTTGGACGACCCGAGGCAGGCGGAGGACTACGGGTTTGTGGAGTCACGGAGGTACAAGAAACCGTACGACTTCCCGATCATCACCCAGCAGTCTCGGGATAGGTTGACGTGGGGAGCGTCAGGGGCGATCTTGTCTTCGTTCAGACATTTCCTTGCGCAAGACAAAGAAGGACGGTACTTGTGGGCCCCGAACTTCAAGTACGTCAAGAGTGTCTGGGACAGGTTTGGTGGGGACCTGGTAGCGATTGTGAGGGATCACATTGGGGAGAAGAAGGCTTCGGACAGGGCGAAGTACCGAGCGCTTTGGCACACGCTATTCCTCAAGATGGAGAACATCCGTCTTCAGCAGGTATTGAGCGGCGGGCGCCACAAGAGGAAGTAACCAATTCATCCAAAGGAGGAGTAAGTGTACAAGACGGACAAGGTGCTCTCGGAGCACGAGGCAGTCGTCAACAATCGCAAGGTCAAGGTTGCCGCGGTAACGCAGAGGCGTGAAAAGAGCGGCAGCGAGGAAGAGAGCGAACAGGTGTGGTCGGCACCGTTCGTGATGGTGAAGATCGAAGTTGGGAATCGCGTTCTCTTCTGGCACCCCTCGGTAGCGGAGAAGGTATACGAGTTGATGGACGGCGTGATCGAGGAGGCGATGGGGGCGAAGCAGGAGATGGACAAGGAGTTCGAGGAGCGTCGCAAGAACAGAAAGACCAAGAGGAAGAACCGCGTGATGAGCCCCGGCAAGACAGAGAGGCAGAGGGAGAAGGAGAAGAACGGAGGCAAGACGTACCAGCAGCGCAAGTCCGAGAAGTCTGCTGAGTCGCGCAAGATTCGCAACGACATGCGCAGTGGGAAGGGCAAGTAGATGTTCAACTGCGAAGGATGCCACAAGACGTTCGGGCCCCAAGTGTCCCCCATTCGCGTCGTCACAAAAACGCGCATCAAGGAATACAGAGAGCGCTATGACAAGCGCAAGGGGATAGAAGATCACGGAGGGGTAGGAACAGAGATCGTGAAGGAGTCCAACTTCTGTAGCGAGTGCGCTATTCTCCACAGGTCCAGCAAGGAGGACTAGATGGAGACCCGTGTCCCGTTCAAGAAAGAGATCTACGACAACGGCTTCTACCGAGGAGTTATTGGGAGAGACAGGGACGGGAAGTGGGCTATCGGATGGAACTCCATTCCTGATGACTCAACGATGTTCCACTACTCCTCGATGGGGGAAGCAGTGGAGGCATTGAGAAACAGGTACCCGTTGAGAGGAACTAGGTAAGAGCATTGAAAAGCAGGTCTGTCGATCTGCTTTTCTTATCTAGTACACGGACACGTTCCTCGACTTACGCAAAATAGATCAGTTTTGGGAGACCGTCTTCGATCAGATCGGGCACGGGGACTCGTCCTGCGGTGAAATTGATCAAACAATCCAAGGGATCTACGATGTGTGGCCAGTGTTGTGTAGCTATGTTGACCGGATCTTCTTTGAAGAGAGTGCTTTATATCGTAGGTCACGACCACGGCACCAAGACCAAGGAACTAGCGCTGGCGATCAGGCTACTCGGATTTGATTGCCGAGATCGACTACGACATGTGAAACACGTGGTCAAACATCTGTATAAGACGGATCGAGCACTAGTGAAACTTACGATCAAACATAGTAGCTCGTGGCATTGGGTAGCTTGGATAGAAAACAAGATCTACGACCCCAGCAAGAGCTACCCTGTTTCGTTGTTCAGCTCGATCGACAACGAGCGCATTAGACCAACTTCTTATTTGGAGATCGAGAACGGGACTAAATGGGCCCCGGTCGATCTCAGAAAGGAGGCGATCATGACAGTTAGTTAACGAAGGAGGTGTCATGCACTTCAAGAGGCGCAGAGCGAAAAACTGTCGTGCGGGGAGTTCTCTGAGCAAGCTCTGGAAGTTAAACGGAGTGGACAGGCGATCGGAGAAGCAAATGAGAGCCTCGGACAGAAGGAGGGTTATCGTGGGGAGGGACGACGACGGCAACAATTCCAGCCTTCCGGATTTCGGCCTCTTACCTGGGGCAGAGTGGTTGACATGGAAGTAGTTAGGAGCTACAAGATCGATATGAGCCCGCAGCTAAGACAGTTCTTATTGTATCAGCTCATCTAGCTCCCGGTCCGGGAGCGCACGACCCCAGTACATCAAAGTTGCCGCAGTAGCCCAATCTGGCAGAGGCGACGGGTTTAGGTCCCGTGCGTTGGGGGTTCGAATCCCTCCTGCGGTAATAGGACAGTTGAGTTTGGCTCGGCCGCTTGCACAGCGGAAGGCAGTGAATAAACGTCTGCGCGAAAGCAGGAAGACGATAACAGCTGCCCTGTCCTTTGGGTGGTTGATCGAATTGGCTAAGATACCGGGCTGTAACCCCGAGGTCGGCTAGATCCGTGGAGGTTCGAATCCTTCACCACCCATTTTCGGCAAGGTAGCCCAACTAGGCAGAGGCGCTGGATTCAAGTCCCAGTCAGTGAGGGTTCGAATCCCTCCCTTGCTAAGAGTCGGTGGCCCAATCAGGTAGAGGCGCCCGCCTTAAAAGTGGGAAGTTGAGGGTTCGAATCCCTCCCGATTCATTTTTTGATTGACGATCGCTTTCTAGCCTGCCACCTTGAGCCGTGTGAGGGACAAGGCGTGCCCCACCGCAGGAGCCTACAAACTAGCCCAATGGTAGAGGCAATCGAATTGTAATCGATGAGTGCTGGTTCAAATCCAGCGTTTGTCCCTTCGGGGACCAAGCTTCCGCAACTCGCACGTCGTGTCTTTTTTAGCTCTCGAGGTTGACCTCGAGCTGAGTCGGCCTTACCTTGAGTAAGCTGCTCAGACGGAGAAAGACAATGCGCGATTGACAGTCAGCCCTCCCGGCACGATCCCACCACCCACTACGTCGCTGTGCGCCCCGACATTCCACGGGGTATCCAAGCAGCCCAAATCGTACATGCAGCAGGAGAGAGCTCGCCAGGCGGCCTGAGAGCCGGCACCTACGCCGTTGTCTTGGCGGCTTGTTCTGACGAGTTGAGACGCCTCCGGCAGGTCCTGGAGGCAGCTGGGGTGCCTCATCGTGCCGTTATCGAGAACGACGAACCTTATTGCGGAGAGCTGATGGCCATTGGTCTAGAGCCCTGTCCTCGCTCGGAGGTGAAAAAGTACATGAAATCGCTACCTTTGCTGAAATGAAGGCAGATTAGTCCCCGCAGGTCCTCGGGGGAGGGCACCCAGTGGCCGATGAGGCCTTGGGAGGGCGTGGTTCGACTCCACGGCGGGGAGCTATGGCATCGTAGGCGAAAACGAGACTGCGCAGGGAACGCCCTAGGTCGGCATGCAGATCGAAGGTGCAAAGCGCGTAGGACTCAAGGAGCTGCCGACTGTGGCCAACGGCCGTTGGCTGTGGTTGTATGCGGGTTCGAGCCCCGACCGGTGCCATTTTGCGCTCGTAACTCAGCGGTAGAGTGCCCAGCTTAATCCCCTGGGAAGTCGTGGGTTCGATCCCTACCGGGCGCGATCAACTTGACTTAGATCTACGGCATCTTATACGATCGCTTCATGCCTAGGAAGCCATCCTACCTTCATGTGATCAAGTTTGAGTGCGTTCATTGCGGACGCCTACACGAAGTGGACATCCATGAAGGTATGAGTATTCGCAAGGGGGACGTGATAGAACCATACTCTGGCGGTGGTATGTGGGGTAGGTGCAGGTTTTGTAGGCGGGCAGGTCTCAGAGCTGTTACAGAGCCACCGAGATCGAAGAAAGGGCCGGTTGGATGGAGAAAGATTCCCACGAAGTGAAGATCTTCAAAGACGGGGAGCTCGTTGCTAAAGCGAGTCATGTTCGCGTGGTTGATGTTCCGCTACCGATGGGGGCAGAAACGCTGAACGTCATGTGTTTCCACCTTCCGCGCGTCCAGTTAGAAAGGAAGTTCGTCTTTTCTGTTTTGTACCGCACACCCATGAGCCAGATCTTCAACGAGAGTGGGATCGAAATCGATGATGAGCGGCACGAGCCTGTCTACTACATCCACGGCAGGGTCGAGACGTTCCGTGGAGATCCCACTATCAGTGCGGTGGTGGTCGGTAAGCCAGACCGGCCAATAAACCCCCGTGAATTCGTTCCTAAGCTCCCAGATCTCTACCGAAGGTTCTCCGAGCTGCTGTAGGAAAAGCCTTGACAAGTACATACACCGTATGTACTTATCTGTTCATGGCTGATCTTACTCGAGGAGAATCCCCAGAATCGATCGTTCTCCCCAAGAAGCAGTTCCTCACTGAAGAGCAGCTCCTGGAAGTTTGGGAGACACGCGGTCTCAAGTACCGCGTGGACGAGCTCCACAAGTTCTTGATCGGCAGGGGTCTGCTCCCACACAACCGTAAGGACAGTTTCCGCAAGAAGGTTTACGGCATGTTGAGGGCGTTCTTCTGTGAAGGAGACTTCCGACGAGACCCAAGGCATGTTCCTCCACTCAAGAGGATTAGGAGGGTGTGATGGCGGACAACGTGAAACCAGCACAGTTCAATAAGCTCGGGACCGAGAAAGAACTCTCCGCCTATCAGAAGAAAATGGAGGAGATCAAGAGCAGGGGTAAGCCTGTGGGTGGAGCTCCCCCCGTTAAGATCCCACCACTGAACGCAGACCCTGTCGGAGACCCTGTCACAGGAGAAGCTCTGACGATGGCGCAGCAAGCGGAGATTTTACAAGACCCGAGGAATCCACTCAGTCCTTACTACGATCCTACACTGTCAGATGTGGCAGCTAAAGTGGAGCGTGAACAAGGCTCCCAGATGGACCCAAATAAGCTCCGCAACGCAAGACAGACTCAAGGAGAACTCATGACCCAGAAGAAAGGCCCGTTTGGAGGGACGCTTCCTCCTGACGCAGCACAAGATCCCAATTTCCGTCCTGGAGTTGGGTCTATGTATGCCGCCAACCAGCCAGGCATCAAGAAGGGGGCTCAGCAGGCAGGGAAGACGCAGCTTAGCCAGGAGACGGTGGAGGGCCTGGAGGCGCTTCATAAGTTCAATTCAGAGGCTCAAGAGGCCCAAGAGAAACAAGCGGCAGAAGGAGCCCAGGAGATCGTCGAGAAGTCTTCTGATGAGAGAGTGGCGGACGATCTGGGTCTGGATGACGATTTCATGGATGAGATCCGTCGGCGCAGGCAAGACCTGGATACGGAAGAGCTCCGTGAGTCTATCGAGGGCCGCCTCCATGCGATGTCGATCGATCAGTTGATTGAGGAGGGTGAGCTACGGCAACAGGTGCCCATCGTCAGGGACAAGCTGATTGTTGTGTTCCGCACTCTCTCTGGTCAGGAAGACCTCGCCATCAAGAGAGAGTTGTACAAGGAGCGTAACGCTCCGGACATCTACCTTTTCGACAAGCTGAACATGATGCAGCTAGCTGCTGGTGTCTACAGCATCAACGGCAAGGAGCTCCCAGATCATCTCAACGACAAGCGCCGGTTCGACAAGAACTTGTTTGAGATCAAGTTCAAACAGATCAACTCGATGCCCCTTCCAATGTTGGCTTCTCTCTCGATCAACTTCACATGGTTCGATCGTAGGGCTCGTAAGCTATTCATTGATCTGGATGAATTAAAAAATGGCTGATGACTCCATTCGGCTGGGCGCGGGCCAATATGGTCTACGATCTCCGGGCGGAGCCGCCACCGCCCGGCAGCCCATTGGAGTCAGTCTTGATCTTAGTCTGGCAGATGCGCCAAGAGATCGAGTACTACGCAACTCGAGCTTTGGTGCAGGCGGCTGTCGAGACAGACGATGACGGAAAAGCAGTACAGGACGCATGGAAGGACTTCAGCGAGGCTTTCTTCCCACACATCAAGGGAAAGCGGGACATGGGGGACAAGGCTGCATTGGCCATGCTGATGAAGGAAGTCCAAAAGGGCGGATTCCGCGTCAAACCGCTCATGCCCCTCGTGAAGAGCAAGCTGCACAGTAAGAGGATCAAACATTATGAGCGAGATGACGACGATATGTCCGGCATGCGGGAGCGGCAAAGTATCGCCGTCCCAGGACAGCCCAGAAACAAGAAAATGCGATGATTGTGGTTGGGAGGGTAAGGAAGATCAATTGATCACAGTTCCGATCCCTTCCAACCCCAACACTCTAGAGATCGACGAAGATCGAGCTTTGGATATAGCTCGTCAGATGTCTGAGCAATACATGAAACTGCTTTACGCCAACGCTTCTAAGATCATCGGCACCTGCATCCTCCAAGCGGGGTTGGTTGGCATGAGAGATCACAGGAACCTGGCTCGCATGATGAGAGCTGCGTGCAAGGGCGCACACCGAGCCACTTTGGAAGAAGCCGAGTCTATCGCAAGTGAGGCGCAGAAGGGGAAGGTCTTGTCATGACAGGAGACACATACCATCTGTGTCCGATCTGCGGCCGGGAAGCGATGGATCTACAAATAGGGAGATGTACGCATTGTGGCTTGGATCTAGGAGGGGTCAACGCGGACATCTACTACGCTGCTTGTGATCGACTAAGAGAAGACACCAGGCAGCTCGAAGAGTTGCTAGATCAACTCAAAGGGGAAAAAGTCGAAATAGAAAGAGACATCTCCGAACGATTCGGGAAGGACAAGCTCGATATAGCCAAGGGAGCTTTCGACAAAGGATTCGAGGCGGGGATCGAATTCGGTGCTTCGGAAAGTTTGGGGGGCCTGAGCGTATCTCCAGAACACGTCATAGATCTACTCAAAGATCTCTTGGCCGAGGACGGAGCTGGTTTGTCCCTCTTGTCGGACAGCATGCGTGTCCGACTACGTAGTGCTTTAGATCTCATCAAAACGGAAGAAGATGCGGTATAAGCCTTCTCGAATTTGAGGAGGAGGTTAGCTCAATGAGGATACCGTGGCAGAAGCACCCGTCTGGAGCAAATGCTGTTTTGTTTGACGGGACAATGCACGTGGTCATCACGAAAAACGCCAAAGGATGGGACGCTAGTCTTTCTCTAGTGCCCGCAGTAGGGGGAGGGGCCCTATTTCCTGTAAGAGGCGCCAAATCTGTGGATGCAGCAATGAAAGGTTTCGATACTTGGCTGACTGGCTGCATTTCAGGACTGTTTGGATCTACGCTTGTTTGGGAAAACGAGTGCAGGTTAGTGATCAACTCCGAGAGAAACGGCCGGTACAAGACTGGTGAGATGGGTCTCTGTTACCCGAAAGAAGGAACGGAGATCCAAATCTGCGTCAGTTCTTGGGACGACTCCGCGAAGCACAAGGTCTTCAGCAAACTAGAGAACGTCCCTGTCCGAGTAAGCCTTGAAAGAGTTCCTGGGGGCAACGAGTGACCAACGATCAGATAAAGGATGTGGCAAACATGTACTTTTTGGCTTTGGAGGAGGATGGGTTCAAGCCACTTCACAACTTGAAAGGGAATCTATCTGAGCTAGGTCACGCAGCTTGGATGTGCCTCCAGGTGAAGATCTTTGCGGACGAAGGAGATCTAGACAAGGCCAACAGGTGGCTCGGGTTCATCCAGGGTGTCTTGTGGACTCGTGGGTTTTACTCCATCGAAGAGATGCGGGAGCACAACAGGAGCGAGGCGTGATCGACATCGTATTTGATAGACCCCTGGTTGAAGCCGAAGACTGCTTCGTAGAGGCCATTCAGAATGGTCGCGTTCTCTCTGGAGGCTGGGTGCGGAAAGGAGCTTACTGGGTTCTGCGTTTGGAGGAGGAGACCGATAGAGAGCTCAAATACGCACTAGAGAAGATCTCGGAGCAAGAAAAAGAGATCGAGCGCCTAAGAGATGAACTGGAAGCGTGGGAGAACCCGGGCCGGGCCAAGCTCCCGCAGAGAAGTGCGTGAAAGGGGTAATCAGGATGAGCGAGACGGTGGAGTCGAAGTCCAAGAAGCTCGGCTGGACTTGCTTGATCAGGGACGGGTGGGAAGTCAAGATCGTCACCGAGGAGTTCGAGCAGAGATTGGCCGCCCTGGATAACGACGAGGACAAGATCGAGTTGATTCGCAGCCTCGACAACATGACCGAGCTCCACCAAGGCCAGAAGGTCTTGGTTATGGGCATCATGGTGCTTAGGCACGGTGATGCTGCAGAGCTGTTATTTCAGCATCCCGCACGTGGAGAGCCACGGCTCGGTCTGGCCGCTGAAGGAGGCCGAGGACGAGCGGGAGTGCTGGGTGACCTCGTCTCAGATCAATAAGAAGTGCTTCGACATGCTCCGGGAGGGCCAGAAGCTATGAACGACGATCAAAACCCTTTTGTTGGAGAAGAGCAAGATCAATATTGCTGGCGAGAGCCCGGCAGGCCGTGTGGTCTAGATTGTACGGCTTACGACGAGCGTTGCGAAACAGATCCCTTGTGGAAGCCTTGTTTGCTTTTGAACATTCAGCGGGCGCAAGCAAAGAGTTTCGCCAATATCGCTGTTGAGCTCAAGAGGCAGAACGACTTCTATGAGAGCGAAGCTGGGGCCGCAGTGAAAAGGATCGAAAAACAATCTCAAGCTGCAGCTTACGCTAGACAGATCCGAGAGTCAGACCCTGGTCCACCGGAGATCAAGTAGGGAGGAGTGTTCATGAAGTTCCAGACCCCTGAGGGTGGCTGCATGTGGCCGCATCACATCGACTCTCCGATCTGTGTCTACGACAGGGAGTCGTACGAGAAGTACAGGAGCGGCGAGTATAAGGTGCCCACGCACTGCATTTGCGGCGTGGAGCTCTCCTACGAGAAGCCAGTGTGCGTCGCCCTGGTCGAGAACGACATGCTGAACGGCGAGATGATCCTACACATCGAGATGCCCGTCACCTACGTGCGCCTCGACTTGAGCGATGATGTGCGCGTTGAGGACTCTGTGGAGATGGAGGAAAAGTCATGAGGTTTACGATCGTAGGGGTCGGCCAGACCTTCAATCTGGAAACTAGGGAGATGGAGGACATCCTACAGGTCCAGGCACCGGACGGGTCCATCCTCTCCGTGCCCACGACCAACGAGGCCGCCCAGGCTCTCATCAAGATGGCCATGAACGGCCACAGCAGCGAGCAGTACGGCACCGAGACCAAGGCTTTCACTCCGGAGACCGAGATGTTCCGCCAGCAGCCGGCTGTTGCCACGCAGGCCGAGCTCTCTGGTCGTGTGGAGGAGCGTTTTGAGCCTCCAGAGGGCTCAGAGGACTTCCCGGACGGCGCGGACATCTTCGGTGGGGAGGTCTCCGAGGCACCCGAAGAGGAACCGATGGGGCTGGTCGATGGGAGCATGCTGGAGCCACAGGTCCAGCAGCGCATCTTCCAGAAGACCCAGCAGACCTCCAAGAGCAAGCTGGGGCTCAGACGCAACCCGGCAGACCGCAGCGGCGTCCCCAGCATGGGCATTGCCAGGGTTGACGAGAAGGGCAACCCGATCCTCCCGGCAGCTCCGGACACCACGATGATCGACGACGAGGAAGACCCAGGAGAGCAGGTATGAAGATCTGCTACCGAGAGCACAATTTCAGGCCCGCCAGCCTCGAGCTGATCGAGCAGGCGAATGAGATCGTCCAGGAGTACCTGGCGCAAGGGCTTGATCTGACGCTCCGGCAGCTCTACTACCAGTTCGTCGCACGGGACATCATCGAGAACAACCAGAAGAGCTACAAGCGCCTCGGCGCTGTCATCAACAAGGGCCGCCTGGCCGGTCTGATCGACTGGGACGCCATCGAAGACCGCACACGTAGCCTGGAGGGCAACTACCACGAGGAATCGCCCGAGGCAGCCATCGAGGGCCTGGTGAGGACCTACCAGATCGACAAGTGGGCCAACCAGCCCAACCGAGTCGAGGTCTGGGTGGAGAAGGAGGCCTTGGTCGGCGTCTTCGAGGGCATCTGCCGTGAGCTCGACGTCGACTACTTCGCCTGCCGGGGCAACGTGAGCCAGAGCGAGATGTGGCGGGCAGGTGTCCGCATGATCAACTACCAGCGTGCGGGGCAGAAGCCCTTCGTGCTGCACTTCGGCGACCACGACCCATCGGGGCTGGACATGACGCGCGACAACAGCGATCGCTTCGACGTGTTCGGCGCTGACGTGGAGGTCAGGAGGATCGCCCTCAACATGGACCAGGTGGAGCAGTACGACCCGCCTCCCAACTTCGCCAAGGAGAGCGACAGTCGCTTCCAGGGCTACAGGGAGCTCTATGGGGACCAGAGCTGGGAGCTCGACGCCCTGGACCCCGCCGTTCTGCGGGACCTGGTCCAGACCAACGTGCTCGAGCTGCGCGACCCGGACCTCTGGGGAGAGCTCTACGAGCGCGAGCAACAGGAACGACAACAGCTCCAGGACGTCTCTGATCAGTGGAGCGATGTGGTGGAGCAGTTCTGCTGATGTTCGGACTAGAGGACGAGTTGAACGAAGAGATCGAAAAGCTCAAGAAGGAGCTCGAGGCGGCCGACAAGGTCAACGGGCGTCTTCTGGCCTTGATCGCAGAGATGACCGACGACTGCTACGAGCACATCGGCTTCAACCACAACGCTCTCCGGTGGAAGGGCCGGGTCGAGCGCGAGCTGAAGGCCGCCGGGCTCTGGAAGGAGAAGTGGGGCAAATGATGATCATCTGGACGGGGAAGAACTGCAGCGACGGCTGCCCTTTTTTCTATCCTAGTCCCGTACCTCGGTGCAAGATAAATGGCCGGGTGGAAGTCGGAACCAATACTGTGTTTTGCATCTATTTGGAAATCGAAGGGAACTGGGACGAAGCGTTTGTGCCCCGTCCCAAGGAGTGCCCTTTCGAAGATCTGCACGGGCTACCACTGGGGGTTTACAACGATGAGTAGAGTGATCGTAGAGCTGTATTGTCAACGTATTCCGCAAGAGACGGTCTACAACGGGGAATTAGTTCTTCGTAGCGAGCCAGGGTCTGTTCCTTCGCAGAATCTCAATTTTGAGTTTTCTGGCAAAGACTTGGAAGAAGTGGCGGTGTGGCTGCACCATCTGGTCCGTCTACTGGCGGAGAGCGGGACCGAATTCTGCGTCAGGATGTTCCAGAAGGCCCCGAACAGTTCCCGTCCTCCCGTAGCTATGGATATAGATCCGGGGCAGGTGAATTTGATCTACGAGAGCCAGGAGAAGGCCAGGATCTTTTTTTCTCCGATGCACCGCACGAGGAAGGTGTGATTATGGGTTCTTTAAAAGAACAGATCTTGAAAGATCTGTTTAGCGGTGAACTGGATAAAGGGAGTATCGAGGAGAAGATCGCGGAGTATGGATCTGACTACATTCGTAGTCGTCTTGCGGAGCCTTCCCCCTTGCGTTTTTTGTTGGGCATTCCGCAATCGAGGCGGTTCGTTCCTCATAATCAAGAGTCGACCCTCGGGTTGAAGTTTCAAGGAGAAGAAAATGCGACAGAGAATGACTAAGTACCCGCCCAAGACCCTTGTAAAGCTGCAGCCGGTGCAGGTGTTTGCTGCCACGTTCGTAGATGGTCAGCAGTACGGCGACACCCGTCTGGTGGCGTTGATCGGCGACAACATCCACTTCCTTCACCCAGAGGGTGTTGACAGCAAGATCAAGCAGCCTGCTGGGTGGCTCTTGAAGCAGATCCGTGACTCCGTAGAGCGGCAGACACCTGGTGAGTCTGTGGAAGTCCCGAGCGACGATCTCTCTGTCCTTCCTACCGGTTCTGACGCTTAGGAAGGAGGAAGCATGAAAGGTCTGCCTAAAGGGACCAAGATCCCTCCAGTCCGCCCGATGAATGGACAGATGTTGGTCTACCTTGAACAAGACGCAGATAGTTTTTCTGCAGCGCCGTCTATCGTGAAGCCAGATAGCGCAAAAGCAGATCACGTCTTCCGTATCGGCAGGGTGGTCAAGAAAGGTCCGGGGGAGTGGAACCGCAAGAAGACAAAACGTTTGCCCATCCAGGTCGAGCTTGGATCTAGGGTCTTGTTTATCAAGTTTGTGGC
>Ga0180433_10000079_pt1 | contig 150487 bp, 166 predicted proteins | sample SS_ome_8_FD_132980 | JGI IMG/M metagenome (GOLD analysis project Ga0180433, IMG submission 132980) | Hypersaline lake sediment archaeal communities from the Salton Sea, California, USA - SS_1_D_1 metaG | ecosystem: Environmental > Aquatic > Non-marine Saline and Alkaline > Hypersaline >... | reverse complement strand
TGTTCCTGTCCTTTCTAGCCACGATCTGGTTCCGTTTCGCCATACAGCAGCGGATACTGTGTCGTCTAGATCGCTATTCTCCTCGAACCCTATCATATAGAAATCACCGGCATACGCAACTCCACCAATGATTGTAGTGGAAGCATCTGATAAGTCTCCATTATGCTGGACGTATGAACCATCTTGCTGTATCTCAAAATATGAAACTCTAGAAATACCATCTACAAGTATAGATCCCCCAACATATGATACCCCAGTTTGGGGATCCGTGGAAACACCACCAAGGCCATATAGAAACGTTTCAGACAGTGTGTTGAACGAACCGTAGTTTACTATATGATCATCTTGGTCTAGAAGAGAAAAGTAAGCAGGGTCTCCTTCTACTATACCGGAAGCTACCATGACAAGGTAGTCTGACGAAGATATTGCACTTTCAATCTCCCCTGAAAGGGTAACACAATTTATCTCTGTGCAATACGTGCCTACATTGTTCTGAGGGGGGATGATCACATGTCCTGAATTATCTACATGTGTATCTTTCAGGCCATATACTTCCCTAATCCCAGCTCCTATATTATCAGAACAAGAAGGGATCGTATCTGAAACCTCATAATTTCCTATTACTGTAGATACAGTAGCCATAATACGTTCATACTCGTTGAACATTTCCGGCCTTATCTGATTCTTCAGAGAAGCGCTATTATCATGAACTTGACCACTTCCAGTAGAGGGAACTGTAGTAGAGAAATCTAGCTTTGATCCTACGGTAGACATTTATATATGCCTCTCTATATTTATCATATCCAATGAACCTACATAGTCTGTGAATGGAAACGTTATACCGGAAACATATACCATAGATCCGATAGAGGCACTTTGCTGAAAGCAGCCTAACAGGTCTTCCAAAGATGCTGCCAGTTCTGGCCCGTTCTCCTTCATTATATATATCTTTGTCCTGTTTCCACCATTGACGGTGAGAACTCCGTCCTTCAGATTTACACCGTATCCCATTCCTGGCTGTATAGAGTCCTTTTCTTCTAGAGATTGGTACGTTAGTTTGCTGTATAGTCCCCACTCTGAGCCGTCATACTTGTAAACATATACAGCCCCTCTCAGACTATCCTCTGCGAAAGATCCTACTGCTATCATATTATTTGATACACTCACCGATGTACCAAAAGAGTAGATTGATCCACCGGGTACAACACCGGTAGTATCCAGTACGGCTTCCTCGGTCCATTCTCTATTTAGCAGATTTCTTCTGTATACATATGCTCTTCCGGTTATCGAACTATCGGTAGTTGCCGCGGGGGCGCCTACTACAAGAATATCTTTATCTATATCTACTGCTCTGCCAAACATTGCTCCGTCCTCAGCATCACTAGCAGTTATTATCTGTTCATCAGTCCAAAATCCAGACCCAGTTTCATTAGAGAAATGGCGTTCGAATACATGTACTATACCACTCCCATATGATGTAGTTCCATCGTGAAAAGGTTCACCTACAGCAAGTAGGTCACAGCTACCGGCCAATGATAACCCAAATCTAGCGTTAGCGTAGGATATTCCCGGCATTACTATTTCCTCTTCCATCCACGTTCCAGGAGAATCTGGATGTTCACAGTAAACATAGACAGCTCCCCCATCTACTGCACCACTATTGTATTCAGGAGACCCAACCGCTAGGAGATTCCCCCATAGACTGACCGAATACCCAAAGAAGTCATTAGCGCTTCCATCATCTGCCGTTATCGTGCTTTCACATACAGAACCAGAAGCATACTCTTCTGATACAGAAAATATAAGTACCTCTCCTTTACTTGTATCATGTGTAGGTATTCCGGCTGCTATCAAGTTTCTATCGGCTGATATATCTAAGACACCACTAGATATATCATCATGGATTATACTAACTGGGCCCATATCTGGGAGCCCACTCGGGTGTCTCTGTATTTCTGTGACCTCCATTTTAGTATCCCCAATGTATTTTCCTACGGTTTCTCTATTGAAGATGCCATCTATACTGTGGAGATGTGACAATTGTCCGGTATCAGTTATATAAGCCAGTTTGTCTCCACATCTGTATTCTATTCTTGCCCCAGCGAGAGCTACCTGTCCTCTACCCAGGTACATTCCTGTTGTTCCCCTCATACCTATACGGTACTTCTCCCAGCCGCTCCTTTCTCTATTATATATAACTACGTCGTCTTTGGCAGGATATGGGAGCTCCATTATATGCAGTCTTCCGTTACTATTAGCTTGGTCATCTGATGAGTGATAGGTCCGACAATATATTATTGATCCGTCTCCTCTTAGTGTTCCACCAAAGTGACCGTTGGACCCAGATTGTGGGGCATCAATATGTGTCCACTCTGTCCATGTACCGTTTACTTTTCTGAAGAAATATAATACTCCAGCTTCCTCCTGCTCACCAACATCCTGCCTTGGTGCAGATACAATAAGAGTATTATCTCCGTCATAATATATACCGCTCCCAAAGTAATCACCATATACTACATCTGATGCAGTTATTGTCTGTGTTAGCTCCCAGGTTTTATGCTTCTCGTATACGTGAACTCTTCCTCCACTATAATTGGGTTCTGATATAAACAGAGTATTCTTATCCCCAGCCACACTATCTCCGAAAGCGTAATCGTTACCTTCAGCATTACCGTTTGGCTGAGTAATATTCTGAAACAGAGAGAATCTTTCTCCTGGGCCTGGCCTATAGAAAATATCAGCACATGCTTGTGCTGGTGGGGTAAACGCGTCTCCAGCGTAAGACACCACAAGCATGTTATCTACCAAGAACATATCTCTGAGACCATAGTAGTAGGTTGGCCCATATAATACATTAGGTTGCGGATCGAATGATTGTAAGAACACATAGGGATTGTTTCTCTTGCTAGTGTCCTTCTCAAATATAGCTATTACTGGAACATCATTAGAAGCGTATGAAGGATAGCACCCGGTTACCAGTAAATTATCAGTCATTATATATTCAGCTGCTGTACCGAAATCGTAGTTGGTACCCTCAGGAAGAAGATCGTCTTCGGTTAGTGTTTGGACTAATTCCCAGCCTGACTCGTTCCTTACTGATATAAATAGATTATCATTATAAGCTCCCTCTTCAGTGTATGCTATACTATTACCATACACTGCTGCATTTCCTATTCCCTCTCCTACTATGCTTCCGAATTGGAGCCGTTCGTATCTCTTTCCTTTCTTTGCAAATATTTGAGAGTATACATTGTCCCCAATGGCCTGGTAAGGGATCACTACATTCCCCATTAGTGCAACTGTATTACCTAAGTTGGTATAATGATACCCCGAAATATAGGGTTCTTCAACCGTAATGGTTTGAAGCTCTATTATTCCGCTGCCTACTATCCCGGAGTTACACAGCATTGTTTGATCATATAGAATATTATCGGATACTACATATTGACTGTCGTTTAGCACCCCTACAGTTAGTTCACCGGAAACGTATATATCTGAAGGTATATCAAGTACTTCACCGCTCAACGGAGAAATACTATCATCTATAACCACAACGTCATCCATTCTCACGTACATAGGGACAGACAATGAGTCATCATAACTGTCCACGAATCCAAATAGATGTCGCACGTTAGATTGGCTATCTAGTCTGGATTCTCCTTCTCTAGTCACGGAACCTATTAATGGTCCATGGAAACCAAATCCGTTAATACCCCAATGTTGTGTTCCATATATTCCATGAGCATTTGCTCCTATATGGACCATATCATTTGTGTTATATTCACCTATATCTATAGAAATACCATAGGGATCACTATAACTAGAAAGGCCTATACTGAATAAGGTTGTTGGTGGTACCTGATCAGCTGAATATAGCAAATGTACATGTGGTTTCAACGAGGTATGCTGGTCTTCCTCTCCATCATTCAGGGATATTCTTACTACGATTTCTCCACTGGAGTAAAATGCTATTTCAGGATCCAGCCCCTCGACTTCGCTATATCTTACAAAAGGAGAAAGAACAGGTTCACTAGACTGGGAACAACCTATATTTAGAAACCCTACATCGTGTCTAGCACTATCTGAATGTAGTTGGACATGGTATACTAGCTCAGTATTCCCGGAGTATTCTACGACCCCACTGAATACCGTATTATCTATAGGCCATTTGGCATTTGTAAACCAATCATATGCCCACTTGAGAGAACCAGCCAGGGTTTCGTCAGAACTCGGTATAGTATCTGTTACTGAATAATCACCTATAGCGATAGCTATCTGAGAAAGTACTCGCTCGTATTCGTTAAATACAGAGGAATCAAGAGAGGTTACTTCTCCTTCTTCGTGGTTTTGCCCATCGCCGACAGCCGGGGTGGTTTCAGAGAAATCAAACTTGGGAACAATAGTCTTCAATCTTACCCCCTACTCGAACTCAAGCTTGACTTGGCTTACACATGGAGTGGTGCCGTTGTCGTTATCTATCTCCAGGAGGATATATGGAGTTGGAACACTGGTAGAAGATATATTCAGGGACGTATTTGACCCGCATAGTTCTATATAGCTATCGTTGACAGCATTAAAGTCATCGACGTTGTCATATACCTTTACCCGTGTATTATCGACGCCATTGCTATACTTTCCTGGTATTATCCTAAGCCTGTTTATCTTAGTGTATCCTGTTGGGTATTCTACTTCCCAACCTATATAGGATGTAGAAGCATATGTATTTATCTCCCCTATTAATCTGGAAAGTCCTATAGCCACTGCCTCAAAGTTTGACATATATGTTTCAGATGAGAGAGCTATGTAAAAGTCTGTCGTAGTTATGGGTCTGAAATGGATATACCCTTGGTATGATCTATCCAGACTAAACTCCTCTATCTCTGGTAGAGCTGACCCACCGTTGAGTATAATACTGGAGCCACTACCATATGTGATATTGTCCAAGGTTACCATACCAACTGAAGGAATGGGGATAAACCTCAGGGCATTTATATACATGGGTTTAGCAGTCGACTTCATATCCAACGTAAGAGTAGTCCTTACTGCGGAATCCATTAGGTATCTGGCAATATAGGGAGCGTCCCCAGTGAGAGCGTTCTCTACAGCATTCTCTACTACCCCAGTAGGTATACTATTGTCAGCAGTAGACAGTGCTTTCCTCACTGTGATTGCTGAGTCTATGACATTATCGTCGTCAGTGAAAACAAGTTTCGTGTTTACTCTTTTACCTATTATAGTCATAAACTCTTGATGACATTCAGCTTTCTCTCCAGCTCCTATGGATGAAGGATAGGTAGGGGTATCAGCCGCATCATATATCAACACATTAGCGTCTTCTGTGACCAGAGAACTGATCACTGATGACATAGCTGAGTTGGTCATTTCAAGACCGAGAGATGCTGTTCTCAGTAATCCATATAGCTGTAGTATTTTATGGTAACCGGCAGAGTGTTTCTGGTATAGCCCATCTGTCATCTCTCTTATATCTTCAGATGAAACTCTGCTGCCACGTGTTACGTTTTCTATGCTTCTAATCATAGCTTTAATCCTCGGAGTACCTGGTCATATTTTGTACAAGAGTGTTTCCAGTAGTTGTAAGAGAATCTAGTAATTCTTCTATGTTTTCCTCCATCTCGGTGCTAACACTATCAAGGTATTCTCTTGCCCCCATCATCGCTGTCCGTCTTGCTCTTTCCTTGGAAAGTTCTATGGGTCCACGATACCTGGGGGTGGCATGAACCATTGGTGTACCCTTCTCGACAATTATACCACTGCCAGTTACCCGGTACAACGATTCCTGTGTTTTACCTATTCTGAATAGGGACCCAGGGCGCTCAACAAGAGAAAACCCAGAAGCATATTCATCAGCAAGAAGTGCTAATTCTTCCTCGGCTTCCATCCCAGAGGGAACTTCGGCGGCCAATACGTAACTGCTAGCCTCTACATCTGATCCAGACTTATATATGATTCTGTACATATACATATACGTATCAATATCAGCGTCGGAGTCTATGAATCTTGTTTCACCTATAGCCATGGATGGTTGTATATCGTAATATGTAGAAACACCCAAGTCTTCTCCTCCAAGGCTGAACAGGCTTAATGACATAAATATATGTGCCCCAACGTAGTACATTACTATCTGACTTCCTTCAGCTGCAGCGGCGTTAGCTACTTTAATAGCATCACTTCTATCAATCTCGAACTTCTCCAAATAGAAGAAATCATCAGGGTAGAATGACCCAGGTATTACTCCACCTATCATAGATATTCTAGGATATAGATCTCCAAGTATGTTTATATAATCCACAGCAATGTCTTCTAGTATTATCATTATATTTCCTTGTATTTGTTAAGACCTAGCATTAGTATTTTGCCAAAATCCCCGGGTTCATCGCACTCTATGGTGGCCCTAATGAACACTTGGTTATCTCCGGACTCAGTATATCCAAACTCTAGACCAAACTTCTCTGGCAGCGAAACCCACCCTAGGTTTTCATAGCTTGTACCATAGGAAGCTTTCTTATTGAGAAACTTCTCTCCTTTCATATCCGATGTAGTTTCTGTAGCTAGAAAGTCTTCATCAAGGAAAGAAGGCACAAAGTTTACCAGTATTCTCCCATCAGAATAGGCAAAGCACTTTGAGCCTTCCTCTATATCCATGGTAGCCAATCTATGTGGGGGAACTTGCCTCATACTATCCATGTATGCCCTCATCTCCAGATCCTCGGGTATTACTATACCTGCACTGCTCTCCGCTGATGTTATTTCATTAGTATCATACTCATTGAGTGATGGAAATGGCTGTGTGGTCTCAATCTGATTCCAACCCTTCTTCAGGACATAGGATTGACTAGCACTTATATATTCTCCGTTTATAGAATGGAAATTACCAGCTGCTATCTCTGATGCGGTGAATGGCAGAATTGTAATTTCGGTAGGGGAATTCACATATACATAGGTTTCGTAGTATGATGTTTCTGCTTCTATAACCGCAGTGAATGTGTACTTCATGTTAATATGCTCACTAAGGTTCACGGGATTATCGATATCTGAGTAGTCAGCACCATATTGCCCCTGGTATACACCAGATTTCAATAGTTCTATTTCCAGCTCGTCTTCATCTATGTAGTAGTCAACTTCATAGCTAAGAGGCAAACCAGCTGCTGTTATTTCAAAGCTATCTGTATCCAGGGTTATAGTCATATCGTTAGCTTCTGAGTACTCTTTCAAAGATACTGCATACATAGCATGGTACTTATATGCTGGGTCGAGTATGGTAGCACCAGTTGCGGCAGCTAGGGTTATTGTTGTAGTACTAGTCCCAAACGATATGTCTGTTATCAAAGAGTTTACCTGTTTTCCATCACTTCTTACTATCCGGAACTCTTCGTAGTTTAATACAGTGTATGGTACTGTGAACTGGTTGTAATAGGATCCATTGGCATTGCCTATAACTTCTATTAACTCGTTTGCAACAAACCTTAATGGGACCCTTTTCACCCACTCTATTTCATCATATAGGTCTGGGAGTACCGCTACCCAGTCTACGTGTCTCTCCAATACTATGTCTTTCTCTAGTTTAACATAGTCTCCAACTCCTCGGTAGAGTTTTATAGAATCCTGTATAAGATTTCCATCGGTTATAGTAACTGCTCCATTCTCTATAGTATAATCCTCTGTTTCCTCTCCCTCTGTCATTATTTCGAGCAAGTTGTATAACCGGGAACCAAAAGTCTTTATTATGGAGAGCTTCCACAAGAGTGAATCATCCGGAGTGTTTATGTATGTCTTTGAGGTCCCCGACCTCAAAGATAGGAATGACCCTTCTTCCTTAGTGTCCATATATGTAAAAGCAATAGGGTCACCATTAGTGTCTACCTCTGATGTCATATAGTATGATATAGTACAATTGCCAACAGTAGTTTCATCGGTTACCAGGGATATAGAAGTAATGTCGTCCTCTACAGATATTGCTGAGCTCTGAAAGGTCCCGCTCATATGTCTTCTATCATTCATCATTAGGATCTTTTCTACTTTAAACTCATACTGTACATTATCTGTTAGTACTATGTTTGGAGCATCCATAGTTAGGGAAACTATAATCTTCTTGATATCCATCTCTTCAATGGGTATATCTATACGTTCCCTAGTTGTAACAGTATCATAAACAGTTGTAAAATCAGTTAAGTTGGATGACACTTCGACCTTTACCTTTATTCCTGCCTTCACATCAGCGAGCTGCAGGTATATAAGGTTTACATCTTGGGTATCGGTCTTGATCTCTATCTTGAACCCCGCTTCCGTTATTATGTTACCGGAAAGATTCATCACAACAGAACCACGCTCCGCACGATTCACTATATTGGTAGGGGTACCAAGAACTGTAGCCGTTAGGTTTGTACCTATCCTGCTTATAGATATATCGGACGGCAAATGCTTGTAAGGCTTTGACTCGTTTGTGATCATCGGTAAGCAAATAGCACCATCTTCATCTATAACCAGGTCTGTATCAGCCTGGGATACTATCTCAGAGGTGTTTAGCTCTTCAGTAAACCCCTGGATGTAAACAGGAGAGGTAAGCTTTGCTAATGTTAACATAGCACTGTTTACCTTGTTCCTTGCGTTCTGTTTCCATACATCAGCCACGTAGCGGAGCGTACGAAGGCGCTTTTGCATCTCATCCAGAAATGTATATATTGTTTCAGCATCAGCTTTGATAAGACCAAGTTCTACATTGAGAGAATTGGTGTCAACTGTATCATTGCTAGGTAAACGGTACTTACCACTCATAGGAGTTCTCTGAGTAGATAGTACTATTTCCCTTAGTAGTCTTTCCAGAGTTAACATATCAGGTTTCTCATTCCTAAATGTTAACAGGCGCCTGTATAGGTCCTTGGCTTTCTCGAACTGTATTTCTCTTATGGTTCTCATACTAGCTTTATCCTGGCAGCATATGCCTTTATCTTAGGTGTAACGGTACCATCTCCAGTCATCTCTATTTTCATATACACCCCAGAGGAATCTATGTTAACAAACAGATCCCCATCTTTACTGGAAATATTAGTGTATACTATTCTAGTTGGTAGATCGGAACTGGATGCCCTGTTTACTGGTTTTATCTCATACCACTGTACCTTGTCACTGCTTATATAGTATCTTATCGTTGTTCCTTCTGGTATTGTTTCATTAGTGTATAGTTCTATACTAGCTACCTTCTTATCAACATTCTGATTAAGGTTCCCTATAACAATCTTTCCGCTGGTCTTATATGAAATTGAGTATAGCGTGATATCGCTAATTTCTATAAAGTATCTATATAGACCAATGGATTGGTCATATGTTTCGTATGCAGCATTCTCTTCTGCCTCAAGAGAAGATATCTGGTACATAGAGAACAAGTCCCGGGGATCGGGACACCCAGTAGGTGGCTCATACCCATTAAGAATTAAGGTTTCGAAATAGTTCATTGTTCTCAATATGTTACCAGTTGGGCCCTTTAGAACCTTCTCCGGGTAGAATATATCTTCCGGTAGATCTGCTGTTATCCCTATAGATATGTTGCGCACGTTAGGCTTGCTTATAAGATAAGAGCCAACCGGGTAAGTAGTCCCTACTGCTGTCTTGAATCCTCTGTTTCTAGTATTTCCTACTCTTGTCCCTTGTATATACACACTGTTATCCAAAACCTCAGAGGAAACGTCAACTTGGTCAACTGATAACTTTGATAGCTTTGGTGTTTTGACATCCATAGATAGGATTGATGTCCTATATCCAGGAGAAAGTTCTACTAGTATATGGTCCACTCTCCTGGGATTTCCATTGTTATCAGTTACATCTAGCATCATGTTCATAATAAGAGGAGTTCTGCTACTCAGAGAATTATATTCCGCTAGGTATGTTGTACCCAGGTCTCCATCAGTTAAAGCATTAGTACTAGAGGAATACTGATTCTCAAATACAGGATCCGTTGAGAATATTCTGCTATTGAAATATCCATTTTGCACAAAGTCAAAGGTTTTAGCATCTACTATATTGCTTCTTGGTTTGGATATCTTCCCCTTTGGCATATTGAATGTTATATCATCAATGGAGTAATCTATTATTTCAATGCTATCGCTATCTAGAGTTATAAAACCACCGTTCTGATCCACTATCAGACTGTTCTCGCCTTGTTCTTCTACTTCCTCAGCTGTTGCATCTCCTAGTCCGGAATATATGGCCCCTGCTTCTTCTGCAGATATCGCGTTACTTGTTTCAGAGTCTTCCGATGTAGATGGAACAAAACTGCTACCTATATTTATAGCATTATCCATGGCCAAAACAGTAACCTCATCTTTGACTGAAACCAAGCTCATCTTTCTCTTGAGATTGCCTTCAACTTTACTCAGTAGTTCGCTACAGGAAGACAAGCTGTTAGTTATGCTTTCTCCTGCTGAGTATATATCATTGTAAACATCATTCATACCATCGAAGACGTCTTTGATGGTCTCTATATTCAGCTCTGAAAGTTCTCTGATGTCCTCAGAGAGAGTATTATATAATGATGTTTCAACTGGGGTTTGATCATCTATAAATGGTACATCAACATTTCCTATATTATCAAGGCCTTCTACCCTCGCATCTATGAGATAGTATATCTCATCAAGGAAGGTGACGTCACCTGTACTTATTCCCTTTATGGTTCTTTCTATCCGTTCCCTAACGTATTCTTCAGTCCGGGTTAGATCAGCTTTCTCTTTCCTTGTTAGTAATGACATAGTTATACCTGTATATTCTCCAGAAGAGTATAGCTGTATATCTCGGGACTCAGGTCATCCCTGTTATAATTAGACCTATACATTTCTATTCCAGTTTGGATTGTATCTATGAACTTATAATAATATACAAGAATTGTACCAGCTATATCCTTATTAAACACCAACGTGTTACCATTCTCTACGTAGAATTGGTAGTCGTCTTCCCTGTAGGATTTTCCAAAAGAGGGTTTAGCTAGAATATCCTCTCGGTATTTCGTTATATTGACTGCCTTAATACCGTTTATGTATACTGCAATAGGCTCATATACTACACTGTACTTCCATTTTAGATAGAACGCTCCATCAGAGAAGTTAAAGAGATCTGAAGATACTATGTCACTATCTATATGAGGGTGGTTAGCTAGGCTTATCTTCATGTCTGTAGTTTTGGTAAACTTCTCTGTGGCATTATACTGGGCTATATTGGAGCCTATATAATCTGTAGTAGCTTCCGGGTATACCGGTACGTAGCAAACAGTTATACCAGACGGATCATATGTCCCGGGTATAGAGAATTCTCTCTTGCCTTCGTCTCCTACTATGGTTCCAACTGTATCAGTAGCATATTCCGTCACTGAGGTAACCAATTTACCTTCTGAGTAAACTGTCAGGGTGCCTTTCATGTATGGTACTTCTGTGACGAATTCATTCGTCTCTCCTGATAATGTAACCTCCGGCACTTCTCTCAGTGATCCATAGTAAAAGCTGCTAAATGGCCCGCCGGCCGCAGAGTTGTGTATGTAATAAGATGATCCGTTGCTTAGTATGGTTTCCCCGTCAATCTCCAGTCCTTTATCCTCACTGGTTTGGTAGAATATCTCACCACTGATCATTACCTTGGTATACTCATCTTCAGCATAGCTTATAGCTCCAGAGGCAGATAGTGGAACATATAGAAAGTTATCATCTATATTTGAGGCCGAGTTGACAGCAATGTTTGGCTTTCCTATTCTGTTCTCCATGTTCGCTGACCCCACAGAGTAACTGTTCCCGAAGTAATCGTAAGAGGGGGTATTATACACCATTGTAACTATAGTTCCCTCTAGAAGATTGTTCTCCTCAGCGAAAGAAGCAGGGAAGCTTATGGTAGCATTATAATCACTAACTTCTTTCTCCTCTGTGCCTGGTAAGGTGAGTTCCTCACCATCAGCAAACATTCTGAATCCTGTGAATTCATCTGTTGGTAAGAAATGTGTTGTCAATTTATAAGGAACAGTGGTACTTCTGACTGTTGTTCCCTCACTATACTCTAGATTTGGTTCTATAACTGCTCCATCGATTGCTTTACCATCGTCAGTGGTTTCCCCCATATATATAGAATTCTCCCCTGCGTTTACGAACATAAGGGTACACATATCTATGATCCCGGACGTAGTCAGCTCTTCCATCTCTTCCATATTATCAGTCTGAACATAGCTCATTGAATGAAGGTTACCGTTTAACTTCCGAGGAGAGTCTAGATATTCCCCAAAATGCGAGTATGAAACGTTTGAAACCTCTAGACTGCATAGTCCTACAGAGTACACCTTGGTGTTGGGAGCAAGCTTGGTAGTTTCTACGGAGGCCTTATCCCTCACATCATTAACTAGTTCTGTCATCTGCATGTTCAGATTGATCGGTTCAAGGAATCCACCAGGGAGAATATCTTTCATGTTATCTGCCACAGTAGTCACGTAATCGCTAGCAGACAGAGTCTCTTCTATCTCTACATCTGATCTGGCCAAGTTATAAGCCTCTTGGTGTATAATAACATGTACTTCTCTGGCATATACTCGTTCGAAATTGATCTCAACTGTATTAGTATCATAGGCTATGTCTATGTCTTTAATGTATTTGAAATCACCAGAATCCCAGTCAGCATTTACGACGTTTGAATAGTACACCTGTGGTATATCTACGCTCTTATTTGAGAACGGAACGAAGCTAACCCGGGTTACAGGCTGTGTTGTGTTGAACCTTATTACCAAGTCTACTATAACTCCATCATATGATGTAAAGTCATATTCCCTGGTTATATCATTGTCTGGAAAGTCAGTAGCTGCCATCGTTATAAAATATGGATCAGTCATGTCGTCTTTGTAAGCCGAGCTACTACTGGACTCATCTATAGTAAGAACATCATTGGACTGGACATTCAAAAACACATCAGAGGTTGCTGGCTTAGCATATTCTTCTATAGTCCCCTGCAGTTTCAGAATACCAGAACCGTTATTTACAACCAGAGGATAATCGGAGAGTGTCATGTTTCTTGCACTATTGAAACTTTCGTGAAGAATATCTGTATACTCAAATCTTCGCAGGGATAGTTCTCTGTACTCACCTGCCCTGGACATTATCTCTGCTGCTTTTATAACATTAGTGTTGATTGAAGCTTCAAATGACCTCTTTATATTCCTAAGATGGTCCTGAGCGTCAAATATATCCCTGTATTGTATTAATAGGTCTATGTATATGAGCTCCAGCAGATTATTTATGTTCCTGTCCCTGAAAAGACATTCTATATTTAACCCACCCTCTGGGATATGGCTCTTATCAAAACTGAAATTGTTGACTATTTTCAATATCTCATCCGGGTATTCCCCACGTATATTGACAACAGCCTTCTTAATAAGATCAGCTATTATTTCTCTCGCAGCATTACTGGTTCTACGAGTTATCTGTAATCGTCTTTGTTCCAATAACTATCTCCTGTGTAGTACCCAGCATAGAATACTTCTTTACTTTCTCTCTAATAATCTCCATAGCGCGAGCCTCGGCATGGGTATCTTGACTTTCAGCATCGCTCTTTAATACATCAATATCCCATAGTTTGGCCCTGGCTTTCAAGTCATCCTTAACCCACTGTGGTATTTCTATAACCAGAGAACTTTCCATGTCTGTATTCTCACCATCGTAGAGAGAATAATCATGAAAAGAGTATTGTCTTTCACTATAACCCCCTCCCAATACCCTCATATCTCCTATTTCATATGCGTCGCTGTCAAGAGGATTTACTGTTTGGACTATGGCTAAAGGCTCTATTCTTATAAGTTCTGATCCCGTATAGTCCGAGGGAAGACCCATGTCACTTCTATAGGCGTTCCTCACCACTTGGGAATCACTATTGTACCATTGGTCTAGCATAGCATAAGTAAATGTAACAGGCCTATTGCCAGACAACTTATTTATATACTTTATATATATAGAGTTTGGCCGTTCTGGAGGGGTCCTCCGACTATCTATAACGAATAATATAGCGGCTTTATTCTCCATCTCACTATGTGTTCCTGAATGATGTGGCATAGGGCTTACACATGGAGTCTTAAGTATGAGATCATTAGTATGCATAGAATACTCAACATCTATTATCTCTTTCCTGGAAACATCCTGGGATATTATCAATACGCCATGTTTAGCATCTACTGCTTCTATGTCTAGCTCTAAACCGTTAGATCTCTTTGTCGCGTAGATCCCACTCCATGACCCATCTGCTTTTAACATAACTGCTAGGTCTGTACCTGAAACAGCAATCGTATTCTTATCTATAATCCTTGCTGGCTCCTTTACAGTTATCTCGGTGCCAGAGGGAGAAACTGAATATTCTCCATCACTGTTGGAAACGTCTCCGGCTGATATTCTTAGTTGCCATTCCGATGTGAAGTCTCCAACGTAGGGTTTCTTCACATTCACACGAGTAGAAGTGATATATTTAGGCTTGTATGTAAATTCATGGTCAGTGTTACCATCTGTAACATATATGCTATTGTCCACAAGACTATATACTCTTCTGGCATCAATATCAAAAGTGCTATCAGAGGTTATCTCGCTTCTGACTGATTCTTCCACCTCGTCAAATATAGGAACAGCCGTGGTATATTCCCTGGACTCTCCTATAGAACCGGTATTCAGTCTGCTTCTATACTGGACATATAACTGTTCATCCACCACTGTGAGTATACTAGCACTGAAATATTCCAAGCTCATAGGGTTTATCTGGATGAGTTCTATTCTATAAGGTGCCCCCAATTGGCTTGTAACAATAATATCTACAGGTACTATTATGTACTCTATCTTGAAAGAGTGTATTGGTACAGATAGGTGGTACATAGCGTCCTCAGCTACTATAAGACTCCCGATGGAATAGTTCATATAGAAACTGTCTCGGTCCAGTTCCTCGTAGGAGGAAAGACTTGTATTCTTCTTGTATACTTTAACACTCCCTGTTGCTATCACATAGTTTCCGGAAGACGGTATTAACCCTGTAACTATACGGTCAGTCAGGACTTTATCTGTGCGTACAATCTTTGTAGATGTACGTGCCATAGCGTTTGGGCTATAATATGGAGTCTTTAGATGATGAGCAAACCATAGGGCAATCTCACTTCCAGTTTCGTTATCATAGTAGTATTCATCAGTGAGTAGTATCTTCCCAAAATAGTTCCCAGTAAGTAACCTGTTGCCAGTTGTAGGATAGGTATTTATACTTCTGAATGCGGCGGACGCGTTTCCATCTAAGTAGGAAGAAAAGTCCTGTATTTGAATAACACTGTTAGCGCTTACCTCTACCATAGAGATATACGCTAGGGGTATATCATACGGGGTAGCTGCTCGTTTTAGCCTGAATTCCATCAGTGTCTCCTATAATATGCCTATCAGATACAACTCTAGACGGTTTATATCTGCCCTTATCTCTTCTATCCATTGTACACTGTAATTGTCACTCTCTACTACGTCTGTAAACGTAGCAGAGGTTATATCAGTTGTAGACAACCCATCGAGATGATCCGCCAACTCAGTAAGCGCATTTTGCATTTCTATAATATGCTCAGAATATATGCCGGTTCTACCCTTAACGATATTTGTCGCCCTTGACTTTATGTTATTACCTACCCCTCCTATCCAGTTTGTCAAAGGATATTCCGAGTATATCTGAAGTGCATTTATAGCCTGTCTACATCTTACTATATCTGCTATTCTTACAGTCCCTCCGTGGTATTCGCTTTCCACCTTGGAGGAAGACAATGCACTAGAATTATCTCCCATACAATTGTCCGGCGTAGGTACATATGAAACATATAGAAAACCATTCCCAGCATCCGGTGATATAGAGAAGCTTGCGTCTCCAAGGTCTGTAACATGGGCATCATCTACCTTTATACCATTTATGAATGCCTCCAAAGACCCGGAATAATGATCAACGGAAGTGCAGAACACGTTGTGTGTGGATAGTTTTGACTGCAAGTATGGAGCTGATTCCCAGTACTCTGAGTCACTCATTACAGCACCGCTTACAGTAGGTATCTCTTTCTCCACAGTAGTATATCCCTTATGGTATTCGCTTCTATACGAAATATCATCACCATATTGTTCATATGGTTCTAGATACCATGGAGTAACCTGATCAATATCACCGTCTATATTTACATAGTTGCTATAGCTCATAGGTATCCCTTGCATCTCCTCTGGTTATCTTTTCATGATCCAAATACCTCATGATATATATACCAGTGTCAAAATCTATGCTATCATACTCTACCTCTATATACTTATACTGGGTATAATATTCTACTTCACCATCTTCCACTGACGGTATTGTGCCACTATTCTCAACTATTCCGCTGTTCACGCTAATAGGGCTACAGAAACTGGGTTCTGTGTTACTATACAATGCCGATACATACCCAGACATAGTTATTACTTCCACTGACGATGGGCTTGTACATGAGATTGGTAATCTTGCTATACTACCTACCGCAGAAACTTCTCCAGATGCGCTAATACCTTCGTAATATGGTTCTCCACTTACTACTACGAGGGTCCTCCACAAATCGTTTATATCTTTAGCGTAGATTGTTGTTTCGTCATCAGACATGAGAACAACGTCTACGTAACTCACGATCCCGCTGCCATTATTGGCTCCACTCATAGTGGGTATACTCGCTTCTATCCTCACATCGAAGCTAGACGAGTTGGTAGTTGGAAACATGTAGTCTACAGAAGCCATGCCATTTATATCAGTTGTTACTGTGACTTCGTACCCAGCTGTGTCAGGAATCTCACCAGACGCATAATCTGGGGCATCGCCGTTTGAGCAAAGATATCCCGCACTTCTCACATATGCTTTTCCATTTATCCTATTGCTGTTAGCAATGAGAACGTCTCCCTCGTATATTTTCCCAGTAGGGAACTCTACTTCATCTATGATAACTCCACTTATAGTACCACTATTGCATAGGAACCATGGCCCACCTTCTACAAATTCATCGAGATTATATATAACTTCTCCTGAAAGTGTACCTACGTCCTTTCTCTTTATGCGAAATCTTACTGACTCATTATCAAGTCTATTTCCCCTTTCAGACAATACTTCCGCTGTTATAGTAGTTCTTTCCCCACTGGCTGCCGTGTTTATAGTATGTAAGTGCACACTGGAGGGATCTTCCTTAAACACAGTATTATCATTATCAGCTGAGATACATAGAATACTGTTTCCTGGATATGTTACTAGAGGATTCAGGTCTATATCGGTTATCTTGAATGACTCGTTAGCTGCCTCATATTCTACGATATACTCGTAGTCTGCTGCTCCACTGTTATACAGGACTATACAGTTATACTGTAAGTCATAGTAGAATTCATCTAGAGCCAGCATTGGCTCATTCTCTCTCCAATATGATGGTAACACAGTAAACCGGCTCAATGGAGAAAAGTATGCTGGCCATTCTGATACTTCCCCTGAACGTACTTCCCCGCTTATATCATACGTATATCCCTCTTGCCCATCCATACCATAATCGTGATATATAACCTCCCCGGTTATAGCAAAAAGATCTGTAAGCTCTCCAGACTGGTATGCACTTACCAATATAGGAGCCGCACCTGTGTTTTCTACCATAGATCCATAAGGGTCCTGCTCACTAGGAGGATAGAATAAAGTTGAACCATCTGGTATATCTATTAAGGGTATATATACTACCCCTACACCATAGGGATCACTGATTCCCCCACTACTTGTTACCGGTCTGGTTATTTGAGTTGCCTTTCTCCCGTATGAGTATAATTCTCTGTCTCCAACATAGAGGTACCCTGGTACAGCTACAACACAAGTGCCAAGAGCTATATCCATTGCCGCTTCTATATCAGCATCAGGTATTCCCGAGCCTAGTATAGCCTCAGCTGAATATTCTATCTCCTCGGCTGCAGCTATACCCATGATTTTCATATCAAGGGGCCCAACGCCTGTTCCGAAGTTAAACTCTTTATATGTGTTTAGAACTCTGCTCATAGATCTACTTCCACGTCTTCAAGAGTAGTTAACAATCCTGATAGAGAAACGTCATATATTGTGTACATTACTGGATCATCTGATACTCGATTACTATCCATAGGAGTTTGGTTTGTAACAGCATTACCATAGACAAATGGGTTTGTATCTTCAGCATCAAACACAATATCTATGAATTCTTGAATCGGTTCTCCACTTACAACGTATCCAACATCCTCTAGGAAGTTCATATCTCCATATGTTCTTACAGATATATCAGGAGTATGCTTTCCTTTGTCTATATCAAGAGTATGTGAAAGATAATTCACATCGTTGTTTCCATCTAGAAAGTATCCTTCTATAACTAATGAGTCATATACTGTGGTAACGGTTTCCCCGGGTATTAACTCGTCACCATTGATAAGAGTGAGTGTACCTATACTACCACTTAACATGTAGCTACCATCAGATTGTTCTATGGCCGACATAGGACAGTCATTTATGATAAGATCCCACGAATTGTCTGGGGGTTCTCCTGAGTACGTGAGTTCGGCTGGTAAGTGATATACTGTCCCACTAACGATTGTATCATCGTTTACTAATCCCAGTTCTCTCATTATCCCAAAGTTCATGCCCAGCTTATCGTTCCCGGGAGGATGCTGCCAGAAATCCATGATGAGTTTTCTCATCTGGAAATTATCACAGCCTGGTGGCCGGCTGAGCCCCATAGCAGAATATGCAAAAGAGTCAAAACTGTTGAATATATAGCTCGGAATAGTCTTCAGATTTGTTCCGTCTTCCAGTTCTAGATCATATCTTTTATTGAAATATCCTACTCCTTCCAAGTCTATTGCTTTATCTCTAACAGGACTGAATACCTTTAGAGTATTACCAACAAGTATTACAAAGTACCCATTCTCCATACTGGTCATAGCAATAGGAGTTTCCCCGTCGAGATCTGGTATATCTACCTCGTTTGGAAGTCTGTATGTTGCCTCTCCCCATATATTACCATAGAACATCTTGGTTGTGCTTGAGTCAGAGGCCAGTACATATAGAAAACCGTCTACAGCATCAAGGTCTATGAGAACACAATCATGGTCCCATCTATTTACTAATACGAGTAAATCATTAACTATTGAATCGTTGAGAGCATCATACTTGAAGACTCTAAGCTCAGTTCCATCTGAGTTTATCCCATAATATACATCGGTCTTTGTATCATATGTAACCTTGCTGAAGGAATCATATATTGTATCCAAGTCAGTTAGCCTGGAATAACTATTGCCACTTCTGAATAAGTGTTTAGATATAGGTAACTTCTTATCATAGGAAACCTCTAGGGCACCTATGACGCTCCTTGGAACCTTTACAACCCCGGTTACATCTGGGGCTGCTGATGTTACGGACGTCATTACCGCATTATAGTCTGACTCACTTATAGTTCCATCCTTATTTACATCCATCCAGTCATATGTTTCCCATACGGTTGGGCTAACCTGTTGCTGGCTAACTCCCATGGAAGCCTCTATTATTCCACGCTCATAGTCGCCTATATATCCATCCTTGTTCACATCGAACTCATCATTCCACGAACCTGTCATATCTTCAGCCATCTCCAACTCGTAAGATACAACTTGCCCGCTGATTTCTACTGTTAGAGAATCCTCCCGGAAGTCTTCTCTTATTGGGAATACTGGATGATCCTTATCTGCGTAGAAGGTCCTGATTACTTCTATGGTATAGTCTACTTCTCCTGACGAAACATATTCCTGATCTTGTAAATCGTATTCTGTTATTATTCCACTACCCAGAAGAAAGATCTGATCCATGCTGATAGCCAAAATGCTCTCAGCGTATGGTGTACCCGATATAGTGAACTCATGATCAAGCTCATCTATATCGCCCGCTAGGAAATCATCTATCGATGTAACCAAACTGACAGTACCAGAAGCTATTTGACCAGATATATATAGGTCAGCCATAGGATACTCGGGATACGAGTGGTACATTACCCATGGTTCCGATAGATCCATCCTGTCCGGTATGAACATTCTTTCGATATAATCCGCCTCTACGTCCAGTTCTTCAATCAGTGAAACTATTGTGTTTACTAGACGATGTGTTCCGTCCCTAGGGTCTCTTCTTGTAAGTTGCCATAGGTCAAAGTGATCCTCTACGATAGAAGCAGTTCTATCTTTGTATGTTAAATCAGGAGTCTGTCTTCTCATGTTATAGTTAGCCTATCGGTAGACGTGAGTACTTTCTCATTGAAAGACTGTCCTATATTATATTTGGCAAGTGTCCTTCCGCCATATGTGGCTTTGACTATCCTGGAGGAAAGAATATTTGGAATTCCTGCCATAACTGTGTCTATGATATCATTTATATTGACCACAGACCCCATCTCGAGGGAATTTACTGCGGTAGTAAAGTCGGAGGCGAACTGAGTCTGTGTTGTACTCAGCAAGTCTTCGTTCCGTAGAGATAGTTTTATGGTGGGAAGAAGATATCTTACTACAGGTGAGTAAACATTTACACATGCCCCTAGACTTCTGTATTGTTTTAGTGCAGTTCTTACAACTGCTATAACTGAGTCCACGTTTTGCATGTTCTGGGTTTCCAAATATACGTTGGCACCTCCACGATACTCATGTATGGCTATTTTGACAACATCTGTGGCATCCATAGCCGAGTAAACTTTAGCCTCATTGAATAGGCCCACAGATTCGCTCTTTCTCATGATAACATATCTATAGTCCTCTTCTGACGCCATTTCAGTGCCACTGGATATAGCATAGTGGTTTCTGCACTTGAGTGAATATGTTGCCATGGCAGAGGGAAGTACATTTTCCAAATCTGATAGTGACATACTTACTTTTGTAAGTTCTCCTGCTGCTATATCAATTGCCCCGGGAGTAGTACATATTACCCTTACAAATGCTTCACTGCGGTTGGGCCGTATATATACCTGATCTATACATTCGAATGCAAGTGACTCATCATTGTTTGTTAGCACGAGATCTGTCAGGGTAATACCATCACCCAGAGAAGTTATCTCCCCTGCTGTGACCTCTGGATCCAGGTACACACTGCAGTTTGTTAGAGACAAGTCCTTTGCACTACTCATAACCTGTCTATCCTCACTATGGAATCTTCCCCATCTGTCTAGATATTTCCCCTTTGCCCTTCCTATGTCTACGTTATCAGCTATATCATATAGCTTCCCATACTCGGTTCTCAGAGCATTTTGTATGGCTCCAACTATACTACCAAGGAACGGTGATCCAGTCACATCACTATATCCTGTACTATTTAGTACAGTTTGAAGTGATGATGAAATATTATTAACTCTTCCATATGTAACGAGAGCCATTGTTATCCCTCCGCTAAAGCTGTATATTTAATATAGTAATCACCTAGTTGAATGCTTCTAGGAAATATGGCATAGTACTTACCGGAATGTCTCCTCAATGGGAATGCTTTCCCGGCAACTAGTGTTTCACGTACCCTATACTTAGTGGTAACCTGAGCTGCTTTTCTCAGTGTAACATTCCCGGTGATTGTACCACTTTCGCCAGCCGGCACTATGACTACTATATCACCGTATTCTTCTCTAACATAGAACTCTATGTCTGATACTAGGGTTGTAAAACTATATGAGTCTATAATATGACCAAGCCTTTCGAAGTCTGTTATATGTGATGATAACTGATATTTTGTTCTACCAGTTCTTATCGGTATAGAAAATGTCGTATCTATTGTATTATTAATGGTTGTAAGCTGTGATTCTGTAAGAAGATATATAGGCTTTGTTACTGTGCTTTTGCCAAAGATACCATATGTCAAATCTTCTGTATAAGATGGTGCAATTGGTAACTCCACATCTGTAGTTATGGCTTCTATCGTAATAGGAAACTGTACACTAATCGTATCATCTGTTGGAGCAGTGGTCAACCATGCTGGTTCATAATCTACACTCAGAACAGCACCAGCAGACACTGAGTACATTAAGTCACTGGATATAGCAATGGGCTCCCCGTCAGGAGATGTACCTTCATATTCTACTGTATACTTTATGTTATCATCTCCAGGGACCGGTATAACTGTTACTGTTATCCCTTGCGGGTTTACAGCCATGTCTCCAGCGAAATACGTTACAAGATACCCGCTGAGGGCTTGCTGAAGTTCATCCCTCTTTGTAAGCTGGATGCCGCTTACCACAGAGATATCCATATTCATGAGGGCCTTGTAAATCTTCTGAGAGACAAATCCAGCGAAGTTTACAGGTTGAAAGTCCCCCTTCTTTATGATTGGGCTCCCATCCTGGCCTATTTTGATATCGTAGTTCATTACCTTCTACTTTCCTTAAGACGTCTCATAGCGCTCTCTTTCTCACTAGGGCTCATGTTTGGATTATTCGCTATCTCCTTTTCTTCCTCAGTCATGAATTGTTCTTCGAAAGAACTATACCCTGCCGCATCGTTGTATATATCGTTGAGAAGCTGATCTTCCTCTGCTCCTTGTGCAGTTTTCACTGCCTTTACAGCATCAGAACATGCTTTTATGAGATCTGCCATGTCCACAATAGTGGCTACCATGTTGAGTATTTTCAGTACGTTTGGAACAGTACGCGGCTGTGGCATTAGAATAGTACCCTGAGGTACAACGTTATTCATTGGATTCTCTACTTGTGGCATGCCACCATAGTTCATTGTAGTCAGTTCTTTCTGTGCAGAACCGGAATCCACCGTAGCTGCGTTCATCTTTACTCCACCACCTGGGCTTATATTCATATTCTGTTTTCCGTCATTCCCAAATAGGTACACTGAACCAGCTCTCTGGTTTATTGCCATACCAGGAGATGCTCCGTTCTCGGGCCCCTGTACTATCTCTAGGTCATCTCTTTCATGAACCAAACCAAGATGTCTTTGTGCAACATTGACGTTCTCATTGAACTTCTTGCACACTGGGCTGTTGGAAGTAGAAGAGAAATTATCAACTGAGTCCTTTACCTTTATAGGGGTGGGTAGTGCTGTATTCTGTACTACAGTAGCCTTGCTCTTCGGGAGAGCAGTCATACCTTCTGGATCCCGGGCCTTGAACTTACTGTAGCTTGGGCATGTTAATTCGAAGAATCCTTCTTCCGGGATACCCGATACAATAGTACCTAATGTTCTCTCCACCTTTATCCCATCCAATCTTACAGCTTGGCCAGTATATGGGTCTTTTACCATCAGACTCACATACAGGCTACCTCCCATTATAGTATTATCTATGAGAGAACCACTGTGCTGGGTTCTTTCACCACTAGGACTATCTACTAATACTCCAGTGGTCTTGAACGTACCCTGGGGAGGGCCTTCCATACTTTTAGGTTTGTTCTCTGCCATATGTTAATCTCTCTCTACTACAGGTCCTGGCCTGTTTCCTCCACCTATATCCCTGACTGTGCCCCTTTTCATCTTTTCCAGTTCTACCAAAGCTGATAATACAGGAGATGATAATCTATCTCCAAAGGCCTCTACAACATCGGTGAACCTGGAAACCATTATACCAGCAAAACCTGCTTGTTCACCATCCTGCTTTGTAACACCTTCTAGGCCAGCCATGAATGGTTCTCCTCTGAACATGAGAGGAGATAACACTATTTTGTCTGCTGTTTCCCTTATAAACATGTATAGTTCTATAGCACTGGCTGCCGCAGAGAACGCTTCGTAAGCTATACTCCCGCCTATTGCTACTTTTGTAAGCATTCCCCCGTACCGTTTTACCATAGATAACAGAGATTTAGAGTCGGATATACACATTCTCCTTGTTTCAGTTATCATTCCCTCTGTTGCTTTTACTATAAAGTCCTTCTCCTTTGCAGTTCTTAGGTGTAGTCCTCTGCCTAGGATACCCGAAGGATATTGAGACGGGTTAAGGTTCCTAACGTATTCTCTAACCGTATTCTCTCCAACCTCCATTTCCTTTACAAGGTTCCTCAATGTGCTATCGAAATCCTCTACCATAGATACTGCAGTTCCTTTTGAGATCTTTATACGTGAGTCGATAACTGTTGAGACGGCTGTTTCCAGTCCACTTCTGAGGAGTCTATTGTCAGGTATAATAACTGGTGTAGGTAAAGTAAGGAGATAGTTGTCTAGTTCTTTTATCACATTGTCTTTTACTATTCTTCTAAAAGACTCACCTGTTGGTATATCTATGCTGGCTGCCATTTTGCTTGATTTCAATGTAACTAGACTGTCCATGGCAGTATCTACAGCCTTTTCTATTACCCGGTTGAGGTTTCTATCAGTAAGTTTACTGCCTATGATAGATCCAACTAGAGGGAGATCCTTGTATGTTTCACTTACCCCTCTTGCCCAAGTTCTTAGTGCCGTTGTTGTATCTGTTACAAAGTTAGGATCGAATATTTCCCTCAGTGTACTGGACGTCTTCATGTAACTACGGTAAAGCCCTTTCGCTAGTTTACCGTTATCAAGAGTATGGAACCATGAAGTAAAACCTCTTCCTATGAGTTTGGCAAGAGGAAGATTATCTCTTAGATTTCTCAAGGATCTTCCTATACCCGTTAACAATCTCACCCAGAATCCTGACTGTTCTGTTACATCCAGTAGAGCACTTGACATTCTATATCTTGATCGTGCATATCTGAACAACAGGTATGAACCGCCTATTAATACCAAGGTCCCTAGTGTCTTTGTTATTATGTTGAGTGTGGTAACAGTAGTATCATACAGGTTCCTCTTCAGCTTTCCATCGTTCCTAGTAATCATTTCCGGTTCTATCACACTCATACAACCTGATTCTGGACTCATTATGAAAGTATGTGATTTTACTCCAACTACCCCGTATAGATCCCTGTTTTCATCCCATAGGAATATCCTATCTCCCTCCATTATTCTGGAGTCCCCAAGCAGAGTAATTGTCCCACCATATGTTTCCTTCATAAGATTAGCCAACACGCTTGTAGTCGCGGTGGATATAGCACTGGTACGTGCTGTGGGAAGAACATTCGCATTCTTAAAATGTGTCTGGTATATCTTCCTTCCCCATGGTTTAAGCTTATAATGAATGGGTACCATGATTTCATTTCCCTCTCCGCTCACACCCAAAAGTGCTGCAGCTGAGAGCTCGTCATCGCTTAGGTCCTCTTTCGGATATGACATTCTCACCGTGTTATATGGCTCCATGAGTGTTATATCGTTCTTTATTATATCTCTACCCGACACCTTAATGTGCATATCAGATACTTTCCTGTGGTTCTTGCTCCTTGTGAATGCTAATTCTCTCATAAAGTTCATTGTACTATCAGCAGCAAGGTTTAATGACAACAGATAAGCAGTCTTGGCCTCGTCTTTCTTTATATAGCTCGGTATTGGTGATGAGTCTGGTGATATTGATACATCTTCGAGCTTTAGGTTACTGACACCATTTTGTATGAACTCGTCCTCCTCTTCATTTTCGTCTGCAATGTTCTCAAGAATTTCTGCTATATCTACAGACACAGATCCCGTGTTCTTTATGAGTTCAGGGGATAACCAATCTAGAGCTTTAGGTATCATTTCCTCGTTTGATATATCTGGTGACATTAGAATTAGTTTATCATCAGGAATCTCAGCCCTGTACTCTGTGGGGGCAGTAAGCATGAAACTCCCATATATTCGTTGTGATATGTAAGCCAGCTGCGTAAGCAGCGCTATGGCCGCGGCTTTCCTTCTTGGGCTCCCACCATTCATACCCTGATTTATTACGTCAAATAGAGGGAGAAGTTTGAACCTTGGGTCCCGGCCTGCTATTCTAAGCTTGGTTGTAAGAGCATTAGTAAGGATATTATCAAGGTCTACACATCTCCTGAACCGGTAATAACCATCGTCGTTATTCCAAACTAGAGTAGATCTAGTATCATATGGTCTCACTAGAACATCGTGGTTGGGTAAGAGAAGATTTAGTTCACTCATTATATCCCATGCTGACTCATCTCTAGAAACCCACACACCTTCTCCTATAAACGTCAAGTTTCCGAACCATGATGACCCTATAACATCGGTATCAAGGTATATGTTTTCAAACAGTTGTTGGTTCTCCTGAAGATCTACCCTGGCCCCGCTCACTGATTCTATGAACGAGGATGACTGAGTTATAATAAGCTTCTTCTTCAGTATATCCATGAGATTACTGGTAGCAGGAGATATTTCAGGATCCTGTACTTCTACAGGTGGCCTTAGCGAGAAATCTGTGAGCCTCTCCGTGGACTGTACAACATCATACAATACATACCCTATGACAGTCTTTAGCTTTGTAATTGGAGCCATGTAGTCATCACCAACCATAGACTGTATTCCCTCACGGATAGGTGCCTGTATCAGTTTAGTACCTAGTCCGCCTGTTGCATTGGCCTGACTACCATAGACCTTTACCACGTCCATGCTTAAGCTTTCTGTAAACATGTCCCCAGCGCTTACCGCTGTAATAGTTGTGATAACATTGAAATCTATAGTGCTTATTCTTCCAGTGAATATAGTATCATGCTCGTCTAGGATTGGAGTAGTGCCGGCTTGGATCTTTATCTTGCATCCCGGTCTCAACATAACAGAGTTTAGAGGAGCGTTCTCATCTGGACCGCTAAAGAAGTTATACTCCTTGTTCTTTGAGTCAGATAGTATATCGTTCAACATACCAAATAGGTTTGTTATCTTTATCTCAGATGTACGGACCGGGCTGTATTTATCCATATGAACTGATACTTCTACTATAGATGCATATGAATACAAATCATCAAATAGATAAAAGTTCTCGCTGTCTTCTTCTATAAAGTATAGCTTCACAGTTGGGAATATATATTGGGTTTGTAGAGTAGAGGATCTTCTTAGAGAATCTCGTCCAACCTTATCCATCTGGCTCTTGAACAATGCCAGTCCCGGTTTCCCTATAGCCCTTATGTTGGAACCAACAATGTTCTTGATTAATATCAAGTTTCCTATAGTTCCTGGCATGGTATCAAGACCGTATACGAACTGTCCCCCTAGAGCCTTTGTAGCTGCTATATAATCTAGTATTTCTCTTATAGATCTCTGTAGGAATGACTTCAGGTTTTCTCTTACTTTACCATAGGGGCTCGAGTTAGCGGCCTCTACGATCATTTGCATTAGCTCGCCTTTATTAGTTATGAGTTCTGACAGTTCTGGTCCCTTCGATATAGGAGTGAAAGAACTGCCTATCTTTACTACTACACCTACGTCACTCATATCAAGATGCAACATAGATCCGGCCTTGCTGACTGTACTACTATATGACCCATACTTTGTAGAACATATATGCCCTTTCTTTGCTGCATCTGTTCTATTACCATATACTACATAGCTTATGATATCCCCAGATTTCCCTACAGCCTGCATGTAGTCTTTCTTTAGTGATTTGTCCTCAGGAGTACTATCTATTAGCGCTCTGGTAAGAGCATCCTGAACTCTAGCCCTAGATAGTTCTCTCGATTCGTCTATTTCTTGCTTTAGCTCAGTCTTTAGTGCCTCAACATTATCGTTATCCAAGTCGGCGTAACGGTCTCTAGTAGACTCTACAGCCGAGTTTATGTACGATTTCATATCGTCATACGCCTTAGATAAAATGCCTACTTTATATACGAAGAAGTCTGGGGGTAATGGTTTTCCGCCCCTATGCACAGTAGGGAAATCTCTATATGATGTTCTTTCTTCATCAAATGTATCACCCCTTGGTTTTAGAGCTGCCGGCATCCAGATTCCGCTCTTAATACAGCATTCTAGCAATTGTGATTGATCCATTGCATCTGATATTCTTCCTGAACACCATCTGGACATGGCAAATATGTTACCTCTTCCGAATGCAAATTCTATAGCATTCTCTTTGAATATACTCATGACTAGATCCCATACTGCCCATATATCCATGGCTCCGCGTATTATATAGAATATAGTGGTTAGCACTGCCCCAGGACCTGACAAAGCTATAGCTGCTCCTATTATTATGTCAGGGAGAAAACCGACCGTAGCAGCGAAGAAGCTTTTGCCACGATGCAATAGCTCGTCTATCATGAGCTCACCACGATCCCTATCTATTATCTGTAGCATGGCTGGGATAGTATAGTCATTATATTCAGGCGGAAGGCTGCTCACTGTTTCTGTGCCGGCATAGGCAACTTGATACATATAATTAAGAACAGAGCCGAGAGCACAGCAATATCCTTTCCTTAGGTCCTTGGAACCACCGAAAGATCTATCGGCAAACACTCCGGATACTACCTGTGTGCACATATCTCTGCTTTGTGTAACTCTTCTGGCTTTCACTATATGTGATTGTATTCTGGATCCCAAATACTGCAGAGCTGTAACAACTGTATCCTCTGTTTCTAAACTGGACATCTTGTTAAACGCTCTTAGTACAGAGTCATTATGAGCATATGCCGCTTTTCTACCATGAGTAGCTATCATTCCATTTGCTAGTACATCTGCCATAGAATACGTGAGAACAGATGTAAGAACGTCGGAGCAATGGTTTCTAGCACTTTCATCTCTAAGAAGCTCTGCTGCGGTTTGGAAGAACTCACTCATATGTCCATCGGGAATATCACCTCCCGGCTTCATATTATCATTGGCCAGCATTGGTCCTATAGCTAAAGCTGCAGCTCTTATAGCATCTATTGCTAACCAGTTTATCTCTACAGCACCATAAGCTGCCGGATATAGGAATCTCGTATCGTAGTTTCCTCTCGGATTCCTGGCCATGGTTTCGATTTCATCCACAAGCTTCTTCCTTAAAGCTTTAGCATCTTCGGATCCGAACCATATTTGACCAAGACCTTCACTGACATCTATGCTTCCGAATAGAGTATTGCGTTCACTATCATCGTGTTCTCCTCCCATTATCATAGAGAGTTTTATCTCTCCGATAAACAGAGGTTTGTATTCTCCACCAGCTGCTTCTTGTCCTATAGCTCCCTTTACTTCTACGAATACTTCATCGCTCCCACCAATTCTGAGTGTTCTGACATTGGGCTCAGCATAGGAATCATTCAACATATCTATGACATCATTGGATATTTCTGAAAAGAACTCATTCTCCTTCCCGGCTGATAATCTGTCTATAAATTCCGCTAACAATGACCATATCATTATAGGAGCAAGGCTGGGAATGTTCATATAAAGTGTTCTTGTCTCCGCTCCTCTGTTTACTTCTGGGGTGCCAACAGGACCAAAAGCGTATTTCAGAACACTGTTTAACGTAGTAACAGCACCAAGTGTTGCGGCAACAATCTTTGAGAACTTATTGCTGCCTGTACCCTGTTTTGCTACTTCTATTGTCTTTTCAGTGTAACGTGACAATGCTGCAACAGTCCCCAGGTTGGCAAGTTCCATAGATGCATCGAGTATAGCACTGGAGAAGGAGGGAACATCCGTATCGTAATCTCTTACTGTGGAGAATACTTTCTCTATGGCCGTATCTATGCCGGTTGGTGCTAGGATCTTTGTCATGATATCTAGTCCGTCTAGATCTATTACTGATCCTGGAGTATATTCTGACATAGTTTTATACAACCTATACACTCTGGACATGATATACAGAGGTAATATTTCAGCAAGACAGTTTACAATGGACAATCTACTCAGTATCCCATATGCTTGATAATCGGATTCTAGTCCGAACCCTGAATCTCCCGTTGCCTTTTCTGGAAAAACTCTAGCCGTTACAGGTAAAACTGGTGCCTGAATACCATGTCTGCTTTTCTTCAAAGATTCTAAGCTTCTATTTCTGAGGTTCATATATGATAGCGTTAGAAGTATGTCATATGCTTCTGATGCTTGGGGAACTGTTTTCACTTCCATACTTATAGGATGAAAGGTTTTAAGCCCCATAGAGTTAAGGTATTCATTATCTACGATTACTGGTTCATCTAGATGTACTTTTTGGGTGGAACCACTTATGCCACGTAACATGCTCTCTATTTGATCAGTTCTGTACCATCTTTGCAGGTAACTGTTTCTGATGGATGTTTCTCCGAACATGCCACTTCTTGCTAGCGTCAGCATACCTGCTATTGTTTCGTCAGTACTGGGAACCTTAAACATAAGAGCTATCTTGGCCACTTCTACAGGACTAATGCCTTTTAACGAAATAGAAACCTGCACGTTTCTTCCACCAAGTGATTGTATAACCGGTGCACTTTGCCCCTCTATAGGAATAGCTTTGCTTGTTCCCGGCATCCAGTTTATTGTCACTTGTTCAGCTTTCCCGCTGATATCATTAACATACACAGAGTGAACGGAAGAAGTTACCCTAGCCATTATCTGTCTGTGAATTGCATATAGTACATTTGATTGATCTTCGGGGTTCTCCGCCGGTGACATTGTTAAAGAATTGAGATATTCTCTGAAGTCTTCTACTGTATCCTCAGCCTTCAGGTTTCCCTGAGTTGCTTCAAGCTTTATGGCTGGTTCAGAGTTTGTGGGATCCCCATTATATCCTCCACCAATGTATGGCCATGGGTTTATTGGTACTCCTTTTCTCCACGATGAGATATCTGCTGCCGCTCCCTTGGCTAGGGAAGGATCTCTCATCTCGAAATGGAGATGCGGTCCGGTAGATCCACCAGTATTTCCTGCTACTCCTATTACATCACCGGCTAATACACTGTTACCTTTCTTTACAGATATTTCACTAAGGTGCATGTATGCTGACATTTTACCAAGATCAGGATGCCATATGATTACGATGTTCCCACCGTCTCTACCCTCGAATATCTTCCCGTCTACATCTTCTCCATGATTAGTATCAGTATCGAATCGTACACATGGTTTAGCTAGATTGTTAGAAGAGGTACAATGTATTACCTTGCCTTCTGCAATTGCAACAACAGGGTGTGAAGAAGTATAATATATTTTCCCCGTATTGCTTACTGCCTGCTCGGTGTAGACTTTAAGATCTAGTCCTCTATGTGAGGGTCTCTCAGGAGTCATAAATCCAAAGTCCCCAGTTGGTTCCGTTTCGTTAAGTCGTGGTACAAGCGGGAACGTAACACTATCTGCAACTATTCTGATAGCATAATCATCTGGATCAAACGCAGGAGTAGATGTGTCAGGATATGGTGCCTGCATATGTTTCGCGTCTGAGGCTAGCCGATCAAATCTGCCGGCATAGTCCTTCAGGTCAGATAACCCTGGTATGTTCTCCTTCTGCAGCATAGTAATGACTTCTCTGATCTTCTTTGCTGCATATGAAAACACATAAGAGGGAGGCATACATGTGATATCTTTGATATTGGAGTCCATTGCTGCTGATACTATCAGAGAACTCTCATTAGTAAATTGCTCAGCTATCCTGTAGAATTCCTTGAACCTGTCTACCTCTGGTACAATAGCTGTAAGATCCTTATGTACTGTTGTTATCCTGAACTGATGATCCAAACGTGTTTGGTCAAATGGTGTGTACTTATCAAACGGAAGATCAGCTATGTCGGTAGTGGATTCTCCAGTAAGCTGTTTAACAAGGTCTATGAATGGTTGGCACTCACTCATATCATCAGTGACTGGTATAGTACCTGGATCTATATATTGATCTTCATCCAGTTCACCGGTATATGCAGAGAAAACGTCGGCAGCTGCTTTTCTATCTTCGTCAGTTATATGTACCTTATTTGCCATTATATCCTTCCCTTGGACTGCATGTATCTACGGTATTCGGCAGGAGTCCATTTTGCTTTCTTCTCTGTCAATGCCCATATACCTATCTTTCTATCTCTTGCAGCAACCATAAGGTTTTCGTATTCTTCATTCAATACATCAAAACGTTTGTTAGGATATGCCCACGCCATACCCCTTTTCAGCATCTCTGTATTTATATTAAGTCTTCCTGATTTCACTATTGATGAATATCTGGAAAATATATCTACTTCACCCCCGGCTGGACCAGATGGAACATGTTGAATTGTTACAGTTTTACCTATTGGAAGCAAGCTAGAAAGACAGGCTGTTGCCTCATTTCCTCCAGGTTGTCCAGTTTCCGGCGCATCTATACCAAACAATCCAAGAGTTACTGAAGAATTGTCTGACTTCTTGACAACAATAGTATCGCCATTAGTTATAGATTCCACCGTAGCTGTATATGGACTTGATATAAATCCTACAGATGGGTCTACCCCAGTAGAAATCTTGTTCCTCATGTTTCTTCTTTGTGTCCATGGTATTTCTGCCTTGGCATTCCTAGTCAATACCTTGGCACATGAATACGTACTATAGGTGTCTCCAGCTTCTTGCTTTGATACGGTCTCTTCCCCAGCCTTTATTGCTGCAATCCTAGCTGTTGTGTATCCTTCTGGAACTATCTCACTATCATATAATGGAGAGTCGAAAGCTTCTCCCAACGATAATAAGGTATTACCTATATCTCCCATTTGATCATGAGTTATGATGCAATAATGTATAGAAACATCTTCATTGCTTGCATTGGGATTATCGAGAAGACCTATTGGCCCCTTCTGTATAGTATGCATGGTTATTCTGTTATTGGCCCCTGAGAAATCAGGTCCAGTTATTCTCAACCTTTCATTGGGAATGGTAAGTCCAAACATACTCCCTATAAAGTATCCTAAAGCCTCTACACTGTTCTTCTCTGCTCCTTTTACTGGGTAATCATCATAGTGACTTACATCCATAAATAGTCTTATCTTTTCTCTGCTGTTAAAACATTCAATACCATATGGCATAATAAGAGCACTATTACCATCATCTGTGGTAACCCGGTATAGGTCTGGTGCAAGTACTTCATTCACTTCTGCTCCTATAGTTATACCTATGTCCTCTCCTAACGATATTGGAGTAGACATAGCATCTATAGCATCCTGTATTGCTGGGGTATTCACTCCCATCATAGTAGCCATAGCAGCTATTTGCTCATTATCGCCACTTTCTGATAGAAGTTTCTCTATGTACTTGTTCTGATTTACAGCCCCTTCCATAGTTCTGATATACTGTGTTTTATCACCATATACAGTAGCTGTTAATGTCCTGGTAAGCCTCAGGATTACTCTTACATCTCTGGGATTGCCAGGAATAGTTTCTATAACTGCGTTGTCTATTTTCATATTGACAGGCACAGTAGCATACATGTTCATAAGTGCCCTGCGATTTGAGGAGTCTTTTATATCTTTATCATTGACATTCATGAAACCATAGGCAACGTACACCTCTTTGTTGGTCTGTACAGGCTGTGTCATTGCAGCAACAACCGGGTTTTGTACTGGTAGCACTGGAGATATCTGTATCTGTGCCATAAGGCGCTGGAGATGTGTGACGAACTTGCTGTAGTTGATCACTATTTCCATCTGTAACATATCTACAGGAGGACTAGAAGTTGAGAACGATATAGCTGACTCTGCCCGCAGTGGCATAACACTCTGCATATTCTTATTCCCGAAATAGTATATGTTAGGAATAGTTGTCCCGCTTACATCACCGTACCATATAGCGCCTATCCTAGCTATAGGTTCTCCGGCAGCCATCCTTCTTATGTTATCCGAGGAAGTACTCATTAACTCTCTTCTTTTACCTTCACAGGCTTAAATTTACTTTCAGAAACCTTCACTATACACAACTGCCCGGTTTCTTCTTCTATGAGTGACTTTATGGACCTGGCATATGATGATACATTGGCATCAGGTCGTACATACAATGTTATCTTCATCTTATTATAGTACCTTTGAGATATGGTGAAAGGTTCCGTACTCCCACCGTGGACCCGGCAGCCACCTCAGCGTCGCCTATAGAACCAAGTTCTCGATTAACCACATTCTCGTATATTCTGTTGGAGGTTATCTTGGTTGGTCTGTGCCCCATGGTTGCCTCTATTTCTCTTCCGAGGTAACCCGATCTATTCTCAAAGTATTCTCCCCCAAGACCTTCTCTTATTCCTCCTAGATCTGGAACAGGATATCCATGTGCAATCTGATTTATTGACTGCCCTATTATTGTACCAGCTAAAAGACCTACAAGCAAACTGGCCCCTTTCAGTTTACCTACTCTTTTTAGAGCCATATCCTGGGCTACTGTGTCAGTACTCTGCACTATTTTCTTCTCTATCAGATTAAACATAGATCCAGTACGGAATACACTGCTCTCTTCTACTATTCTTTCAGCATAGCTTCTTCTGAGTTGCCGTAATTCTCGGCTGTGGAGGTAATTTAATCTCATTTGGCGGTCAGATAACGTATCTCCGCCTATTATCATACGGTTTATATCGTTGCGTCCTGTGATAACTGCTCCTAGTTTAATGAGCCTTCCCTCTATGGTATTTTGAGCTCTTACTGTGACAATCCCGTCAGCGCTATTTGTTCTTGTTGATTCTCTGCTTACGAATCGTTTTATGAGCTCCAGGGCAGATCTTTCCCCTCCCTCCATATGTCTGAACGTGCTAACTGCTGGGTCATCAAATACACTTATTCCCCTGTTCTTAAAAGAGTATTCTCTCATAGCTCCTATCATAGTAATATATCTCTGTCTTATCACATCTTCAGGTTCTCCCAGAACACTAGCCATTGTCATCTTCTTTCTAAACTTGGCTACGTTCTCTTTAGCTTCCTTAGCTCTTCTTAATTCATTAGATACTAATAGAGGAGTGAAATCCATCTCCAGCATTTGATAATTCTTGAGAAGAGAACTGTTCTTCACTTTAAGATCTACAGTTGAACGGAACACTTTCTCTATATCCATCTCGCTGCTACGGAGAGTAGAGGCGTTTGTTATCATATCATTGGTAACTGTCTCATGTATGTTATTCAACTCAGTAAGATTGACCAACTTCTTGTCAATATAGTCCTGGTAAAGATCCATATTCACATCTTCCGTTTTGAACCCTAATCTTGCCATGTCCTCTTTCTCAGCTTGGCTCACAGTAAGATACGCATTCTGCGTAACAAGCTTTGTTATATCAGCTTCCATCACTTCGTTATGTATGCTGCCAAGTTTCCTAAGAGTCTTAGTCATGTCTACGAGAACCTGGGGAGTACCATGCTTGGAGGAAATTACATTCTGTGCTAGTACTTTATCTGCCATCCATGTAAGGAATGCCTTGTCTGCTTCATTTGTTACGTAACTGTAGTTCAGAGTGTATAAGGCCTTTGCAGCGTTGTATCCAGTCGGTACCTGCTCCTTTATTATTTGGAACCTTGGGGCTTCTTCTCTTATAACTCTTTCCTGATAAGCCTTGAACTCTGACGCGTCTACTTTTGATATTGCATCACGAACATAAAGTTCATCAGCAGTAATGGCCTGCTTGGCAACTATTGGAGCTGCTTCGGGCGTCTCAGATATAAGTTTCTGGGGATCTTTTACAGCTATACTCGGCTGCTCTACAGTCTTTCTTATGGACTTATTAGGTAACTCCCTGGTTCCTACTATAACAGAAAGGTTTTCCAGCCTTGCGTTGTTTCCCAGATACTTTCTGGCCTCCTTCATTATCTTATCAACAACATTGTCTCTTACCTGCACATGAGTAAGACCTAGTGCCTTTAGGTCAGCCGGATCCGGATAGAATCCCAACAGCGATTCTCCTACGTACTGTTCTATTCCCTTTATATCTACTCTGGCTTCCTTTAGAAGGTCTCCCATGGCATCCATTTGTGTGATAGCGGATATACTAGCTGGTCTTTGTAGTATGATCTTTCCCTCGTCGTCTGTAGCTGTTTGGAATAATCTTGACATGGTAAGATTTACTAGAGTCTCTTCTGTGACGTCATGATACAGTGCTTTCTGTATATCACTACCCTTTACTCCTAGAAGCTTTGCCTCCTTTAATATAGATAGCTGAGCAACCTTCTTTGATTGGTTTTCAAGCACATCTAGGGTAGTAACAACAAACCCGCTAGGGTCCATATCCTGGTCACCGCTTATCTGCTTTGCCGCCTCTTTGGCTATATACATGCCTCCCTTTCCCTTATCATCCTTCATGCGGCTTAGTATTTCCTTGACCAACTTATCGTTTACAGTCTTTTGGGAAAACTCTGTAGCTCCAAGGACCTTCATTTTGAAATAGTTCATGGACATCTGGGAAAGCTCAGGCGCCCGTACCATGACTCCCCCAACTTCCAAGGTACCCTCTTGAATAGCCTGAACTGTTTCTAGAGTGTATTTACTCATGGCCCTTACTCTTTTAAGATCGTCTGCAGCCATGCCGTCTAGTTCACCTTTCATCAATGAAGAGTTCTTGAGTTCATTTGCCAGCCTTCCCATTCTTGAGCGTCCATCCTTAGACTCCAACATTGACCTTAGCATAGTAGATCCCCGCTTTCTGGCAGCATAGCCCAGGCCTATTAGTTCCTTGACAGTTTGAAGATCCATAGTTGCCTTGGTTTCTCTTGTCATTCTCCCCAAGCTCTTACCCAGTTTGACTGTTAGTTCTGCCATATCATCTACTGATGATGTTTCGAAGAACGAAGTATCAACTCCTTTTAGAAGTTCCTGGACTTTTAATATAGCCTCGGTGCTTCTAGCCAAGTTCCTGGCATGTGACATGCTCTTTATCTTTCCACCTGATATAAGTTGCGTAGCATAGTCAGCATGTATATACATTTGATCTACCGGTATACCATCTACTCCCTTTACGAGTTTGCCAGCGTCATGTTTTGATAAACTGTTTATTACCCCTCTCATACTGAAAGGCATATTATATGAGAACATTGCTTTTAGAGCCGGGCTGTTCTTCATATTGAGAAGTCTATCCAACTCAGCATAATACCTGGATACAGCTATTTTCATTTCTTCTTTCAAATGAGAGGTACCCTTCCTATTTCTCTTCAACATTCTCATCTCTTCGGATATCCGTGCTGTCTCTTTCATTATGTACATTCGGTTACTGTGAAACCCAGAACCGGTTGTAAACTTCTTATGCAGATAATCATCCAGGGTGGTACCATCTGGTCCTCTTCGTGCTTCTAGTTCGAAGGTATCAGCTACATCGAACTTATCTATAGGTATGTATCTTACCTCCTTTCCGTTCATAACTATTGTTTCCGGTAACTCTAAGAACACAGCTTCATCTGGTTTTGCTCCTTTCATCAGGTCTACTATATCATGTACAAGTGCTGAGTCAGTAACATCTACTGAGTGGCGCCCTGACGCAGCGTGCGCGGTAGTCCTCAGGTCATCAAACTGGATAATTCCATCATCTATTAGATGTTTCACTTCTGGATCATCTATAGCTCCCTGCAGTCCAGATAAATTGCTATGGTGTACTCTCCATATTCCGGCATATTTCATTGCTCCTTCATGGAAATTGTACTCGGCAAGACGCTTGTTTATACCGGTTTGGTTCAGCTGGGCTTGCTTTATGACTGTCATCCCACTAACGTTTATAGTCCCTATGGGTGGCTTCTGTAATGACGCTTTGGGACCTAGTAGCATGGCTTCAGCTGTATACATTTTATCTCTGATATAGTCCATATCATGATCCATAAGCATATCCAGATACCTGGCATATTGATGCCAACCAGCCGTTTTGGCTATTTCGTAGTGATCAAGTGTTGATCTAAACCCCCCACTGTATCCACCCTTGGAACGTACTAGCCCACCAAATCTAGCATACTCATAGGCATTCTGCTGGTGGGTCATCCATGGGACTTGGGCCATTGCCCATATCATTTTATGACCTACTTTTCCTCCCTTAGATAATCTGGTTCTGACTATAGTGGGCATGAACTGTTCTGACTTTTCCACCATGCTTGCCATTTCTCGTTCTACATTACTCACAGTAGTGATCATGCGATACTGTGGTAATCCTACATTCTTTGCATGTGTGGAAACTCTTCTTTCATACTCTTCTAGTTTGCTCCAATCCCCTGCTGATGCTTTAAAGAATGCGTCTTCTATATCGATGAGTTTGTAGAATGCGGGGTCTGCCATAGTTGCTGCTACCCCTGATGGCATCTGATCGGCACCCTTTAGAATGATATATGGTCTATTGGCATCCTGGACTATACCTACACTATGTACAACGTTATCTATATCAGCCCCTAAGAATGTTCTCAGGAGGTCCTTAAGCTCCCCCTCTAATTTCTTCATCTCTGTTGGTAATATCTTAGAGGCATTCTCCTTATGTATTCGAGCTATCTCAGCTTTCTTTAGGTTTATGAGGTCGGACATGGTCTTTTGGATAATTCCCCATCCTAGGCCACCCCCTTGATATTTCATTAGGGCATCCATGTTCACGAGCATTTCTGCACCAAGCTGTGCTGCTTTTGTCTGTTGCACCATCTTTCCTATTAGCGTAGATTCCGGATGTAGCGAGGAAAATAGTTCAGAAGATGTTCCGGCCATTTCTACTCTCTGAATCATAACTTTACTCTGGGTGGCTTTTGTCATGAGTCCAAGAGGTCTGTCTGCTTCTGTCCTTATTATCAATTCATCTTCTATGATATTAGTATAGGTAACTTTCTGTCTTTCATCCATTACTACGGCTCTCGGTGAGCCTATCGGGCCTATCTGAGAACCTTTTCTGAGAATGAGCTCTTTCTTATCTCCTATCATAGCTTTCATATCCCTCAGGATTTGCATCCCTTCCTGTCTGCTAGTTATAGGAATTCTATGCACACGTTCTCTTACACCATCGAACTCTCTGGCATTCAGCAAGTCTTCTGACATTTGTCCAGTAGGATCCATCAGGTTCCTTAGCAAATATACACCACCACCAGGTCCTAACTTTTCTATCTCCCCCTTTCCAAGATATACTCCCATGTTCATAAATCCACCAGGGAGCCCTTCCACCATTTCCTTAGATAGTAGATCTGCAGCATCCATGGGAAGAGGCCCAAGTTTGGAGGCAACCTTTGTTGGACTCATACGAGCGTCAAACATATATTTTCCCTTTATGTAGTTAGCCCTTGTGGTTGATGCTTTGGCTCGTGTATCCAATGGTCCAACGCCGTATGGCAGCCTGGTTCTCATGTTAAAGCCTTTTACGAAAGAAGCCTCTGATGATGATGTAAGACTTATTGTAGGTATATTACCTGGAAATATCTTGTCCAGTCTTCTGAGGCCCGGCCCTGTTTTAGCATATACACTGAGCCTATCTGTTAGAGAAGCTACCCATTCCCTAGCTTGGGAACCTGCTTCTGATGGTTTTCCACCAAACTTTGCTGCCAGAGATTCAAAGCTGACCTCCTTGGTCAGTAAATGCTTTATACTATGGCCATCTACTAGTTTGCCTATGTTTACGTGCAGTTGGTTTCTTATTATATCCCTTAGTTCTCTGGCTTTTCCTACTCTTCCAAATGTTCCTTTTCTTAATCTTTCCGCTACTCTCTTGATAACATTCTCTATTGTGCCGCCCACCTGTATCATATTTCCCGTTATCTGGGCTGGTTGTTTGGTAGCATACATATTACCACCCCATGACAATATACCAGATGACCACTTAGGTAGGTTTATGACCTCGTGACGTACACCATCATGTACATGCATCAGAAAGTCTGTACCAGTTTCTGTAACCTTTGTTATTCGTAAACCTTCTACACTTTCTACGGAAGCTTGTAATCCAGGGTACTCCTTTTGGAGTCTATCACTCAGTCTCCTATATCTTGCCATAGATTGACTTGCTTCACTGGCAGTCATTGGTTCCCTGCCGGCAAGTCTCATATTGAGATCATCTACCAACTTTGCCTGTTCATATAATTCATCTGACATCTCAGCTGGCATCATCGTGTCGGTGAATGGAGCTGGTTCACTTAGTCCTTTCTCCTTTAACGCTTGCCACTCAGCCATAGGGTCATAACCTTCACCGGTATCTATGTACTCTACTCGACTTACTGTACCTTCCTTGGTATTCAGTTTCATATTAGTATCGTCAGTAAAGATAAGAGCAGCTCTTTCTATCTCTGTTTTTGCTCTTAGGACGTTTTCCTCTATGGCCGCTCTTTGACGTTCCATGTAATTACTAAGCCGTATACCAGTAACAGATATCATTCCTATCAGACCAAGGTTCTTTATGGTACTGAATTCAGACATTTCTCCCTGTTCAGCCTTCGCTATTGCCCTTCTGGGGTCTGTAAATGCCATTACTACCTCGTTATTATCTCAACTTCTACTCTATCGGAACCGTCCTGAGTTATTTGTACATTTGTACTGAATCTAGACAGTAATTTCCTAATAGACTCAGTCGTACTGAGAGATCTCTCAAAGCTTTTAACTGAAACACGACTACCGAATTCATTATATATACCTTCCCCACCATATACACCCATAGATTTTAGTCTCTCTATCTGAGCCATCTGGCTATACCAGCCATATCCTGCATCATGAGCATTAAGACCCTCCTGCTCGAACGAAGAGATTATTGGCGCCTCTATAGGAACATCAGCTGAATATATGGGAGAATCCATACTCGGAACATATCTTTCCTTCTGGGCACGGCTGAATTGTCTCATCATATCTTCAGCATAACCTACTTCTCCCATTGTATGGTAAACTGATGCAACTGCTGGAGTAGGTAGTAACTGTGTTACCCGGGATATGTTTGATCTGGTAACATTGTTTATGATATCTTCAACATAGTCTTTCTCTGGGCGGCCTAATGATCTGCCTATCTTCCTGGCTGTAAGAGCTTCTCCCTCCAATGACTTTCCTGTTAGAGTACGATTGGCTTTCGATAAGTACTGCTCATCCCCAGTCTCCTGATACAGTTTCATGTACTTTGAGTACTTTACTGCATCAGCTTGGGATACAATATCCCGGACTTTCATTGTCCTCTCGGGTATGTAAGCCTCATCTCCAAGATTCATTATGCTTGTGAAGGCGCCACCGGCACTTGCTCCTAGTGCTGCTAGAGGGCCCCCTCCCAAAAGATATCCAGCAGTGGCCCAGTTAACAGAGGCCTGCACCGGGTTATCCTCACCAACTGCACTAAGATAGTATGACTTTACCCAGTCTTCTATAGGGTTTTGCCACATCTTTAGTGTTTTACCATATATTGCATTCCTTTCATATTCCTCTAATGCATCCAGGTTATGATAGAACTTACTCTGCAGTGGATTTCTTATGTGTGAAGCTCTTTCCCATAGAGCACCTACATTCTGTTCTAGAGTATTATATTCGTCTTCAACGAACCTGTCCCGGGCCTTAGTGTACGGAGTCAGCCCCTCCCCTAGATCTTTAAATCTATATTCAGAGAACTCGAATGCCTTCTTCTTATTCTCTACCTGTTCTTCTATCATCTCGAATTCAGAGATCTTATCAACTGGTAACCTGCCTGCATTTATCTGTTTGCGCACAATACTTTTGGCTTCTCTGTATTCTCTTGAATAATGAGCCACGTCGGCCAGAATTCTATATCTGTCAAACCATGAGTATGCGTTAGCTAGGTTGAATGCTTTGTTTTCGTCCTCTAAAGAGGTTACTTGGTTATAGGCTAGGGTCCTGGCGGCGGTAGCCGCCTTTATATCCCGTGTGAACCTCTTTACGTCTTTCTTGACTATTCTTTCAGATATACCTCCACTTCTAGGGTCTACCTCCACTAGGATACCCTTATCAACATCGGCCATAACGAGAAAGGCGTTCAGATTAGATTGGCCGGCAAATCCCTTTGGTACTACTTTTACCGGTATATAACTTCCTGACCTCTTTTGGGACACTATTGCGTCTACAGTAGCTGATGCATCAAAGTTTACATTGTATACAGTTCTCTCTTCTGATAAGAGTTCACCGTATTTCTGTGCATCTGCCCTATAGCTTATAGCAATCTCCTTAGCAACCTCCATAGCGCGGTTTCTTTCTGCCATATAGTTTGGTATGCCCAGATAATATGATGCCTGAGTTTCAGCACTCTCTCCCATGATTTCTGAGGTTATAGGCATAGTAAGATCAACATCATGTAGAGTTTCGTATGAGGCGCCAGGAAGACGAGCCTCTCCCATGGGAACCATAGTATATGGATCCCCGTGCTGGAAATCTATATAATAATCATGCCCCGGGAGCCATGGCGGCATAGTATTTCTTATAGGGTTGTATATTTCCATATTCCCGCGCTTTGGGTTTATATACCTACGTATGATCTCAGACATCCCAAGGATGCCTCCAAGCTCGTAGTCCCAATATTCACGCTGTATGCCGGGTATCTCAACTGGAGATGCAAGCTGCGGAGCATAATCGAATAAACTCTTGCGCCCTGTCATGTTTTCGAACATAGAGCCTAGCATAAAACCTCTGATACCTACTATATCCTTTACATTCTCGACAGATTCACCAAGTCCCCATTCAAAGGAGGACCTCATCATTGGTGCTGCAGTATAATTAGCAGTAGTTCCTGCCTGAACTGGACTTTGTCCAGTATAAGAACTCATCATAGCTCCTACAGATGTGCCGGCTGAACCATCTGTTTGAGAGAAATATCCCTCCCTGGATACGAAGTCTCTTGCCACTGTTTCTGAACTAAACCCTGTTTCCTCCCCCATCCTCTGCATGTATAGAGGAGATTCTTCTCCGCGATGCATAGGTATGCCTCTTAAAGAGGCTAGGCGGCCTAGACTGGTAGTAGATGCCATGAGATCAAACATGTTACCAAATACAGGAAGGTTTGAGAAAAGCCCTGCCGTTACTGGGTATGGCCTAGAATAGTAGTTCTTCATAGCGTACCAGTCTGGTGCTATATTACCTACCATTTCAGTAAACAGCGAGTCCTTAAACCCGGGAGTTTCCTTGTAATCAGATCTCATGAGAGAATATATATGTGGCCTGTAATATTGTATTCTTGTTCCCTCGAAGGGGCTCGATGATAACTCCCACCATCTTCCCTTTCTTACAGGAACCTGTTTCTCTCCCAGGAGCTCTTGAACCAGTTCTGATCTAGTCTTACTTATGTCCCACATTCCAAAGGCACCTAATGGCCCGCCACCTACTAGCATGCTAACGGCAGATCCTACGATGCCACCAGTCAGGGCACCTCTAGGTCCAGCCATTCTCATCCCTATAGACATTCCAGCACCCAGAGGAGCAATACCTCTCGTCAGACCACCCATAGGAGAAGTGACAATACCTGGCATCAAATCTTCCATATATGACGCTATACCAGTAGCCCCGGTAACATCTAGGAACCCTTGCGCGCCTACTCTTGCTCCAGCTAGAACATTAGCTCCAAATGTTGTAAGCCCCTCACCGAAAGGGGTGCCGTCCATGTATCTATCTGCCAGTCGGTCTAGCACGCTATAGCCCATATACATGGCTGTAAATGGAACTACTCTCTGAAACAACATCTTCTCAAAGTACTGGAATGGGGTACTCAGATTTGTTTCATCGAAACCTATTCCCAACATTTCAGAAGCAGCCCGGTTAAATGCATGAAACATACTCATTACTGATATGTTTGATGCATCCATTACTCCTCGAGCTATACTCAGTTCCTCACCGCTACCAAGAGGAACAGTTTCCTTGCTGACAAACCCGTGTGTAGTTTTCTTAGGTACAAGGTATATTCCCGTCTTGACATTGTGCGAATCTTCCCACTTCATTCTGTGGTCATAATCCCACATGGCCCACGGTGCGAACCTTTTCCGTTTCCTATAGTATCTTGTGATGTCCTTATAGGTTGCTCCATTCACATTGGCAACGCTGTCTAATATTCCCATTATTCTTCCCTTGGAATTATCAGATAGGGCTCCCTCAGTTGCTTCATTTACTATAGAAGCCAGGTTGTGATACTCCCTGGCCAAATGAGAACCGGCATACCATGCTGACCTTTCTGCATTTGTCAATGGTGCCGGCAAATCACCAAAGTCTCTCATGACTCCTATCATCTTACTGGTTTCCGGAACTACGGGTAGTCTTCCACTTTGATATATCCCAGTTTCCAATCTGAGAACTAGAGCATTATATTCATCGAGCTTGTTAGGTGCTGTCCATCTTCCCCCGAATACTGTTCTTCTTCTGGATGATATATGACCCATTACGTCCAGAACTGTTTTACCAGTGGGGGCGGTAAACATTCTTCTTATCGCTTTGAGATCTTCTATATCTCTGAACATAAAGTGCCTTCTGAGCTCTCCTGGGTCAGAGTCTATATCTGGAAATGCCTTGATGGCTTCTAACAGATCATCTACGGTTCTTTTGGCTTCGCCTACACTTGTATTCTTAGTAATCATGTAATCAGCAAATCCACCCATGCCTTTGTCTGCATGTTTTTGGCTCAGCTCTTTGAACACTTGCACAACTTCATCTGACCCCCCGTATCTCCTTACAGCACCTTGCCAATACTCATTCATAGCATTGTCAGCCTGGGTCCTGAAGAATTCTACTAGGTCCTCTCTACTTCGCTCTCCTCTGATAAGCTTATCTTTCCATTCAGGAGATCCTACAAAGTCCTTGGAGAAGAATGTAGTTGGGTACCTCGGGTCAGTATGTTTGGTAAATATGGATTTTACCCTGGTAAATATCGACCTATCTTGAGCATATCCAAAGTCTAACAGGTTCTTTAGTTTGTACATCAACCCCTGTTGTTCTTCCATAGATGCAGCATCTACTATTTTACCAAGCATGCCTATTCCATGGGTTACGTCAACGACTCCACCAGCAGCAGCAGTGTATGATGCTTTCTCATAACCGGTGAAACTGCGTATTAGCTTAGCAGGAACGCTATCATGTTCCCTTGTGAACTTCATGAACTCTAGCAACTGACCATTGAATCCTCCGACATCCACGGAAAGAGGTTGCCACATTTGATCCTTCTTTTGCATAGTGAGTATCTGAAGTCTTCCTCCAGGCTGATGAATCAGCATATCGTCTGCTTTCATCTTTAGCTCACCATGCCTAGCTGATGCCAGAAATGCCTTCTCTAATATTTGTCTGTCATCTTTTATACCATATTCTCTTTGATATATGTCAAGACGGGTATTAAGGAAGTCCTCTATCTTTGTTCTATCGGCTTTCTGAGCTGAGCCGTAATCATGGAATCCCATCATTTGTGCCATAATATCTTTGGCAGAATATTCCCCGCTTTCATCAAAGTATGCCATAGGAAAGTATAGAGGGTTACTTCCGGTCATTGTAACGGCACCTACCATAGCGTGTTCACTATCTTTAGCAGCCAACACATCTCGAGCACCAAATAGATGTAGAAACTTACCCATTGTACCTTTGGTGGCCATTCCGAGTGCCATATCTTTGACACGAGCTATGGAGAGTGCACCAAAGTCTATTGTGGTCCCACCAGTGATAAGACCATTCTCGTTCATCTTACCGCCCAGTATGTATCTTCCGGTTGGTATGGTCTCATTGCGGTTGAGTACCTTTGACCACTTACCATCTACCTGCATCATCTCTGGGTTTAACTGAGCTGACGGATCTTTAAGACTCTTGACCATGTTATTCCAGAACTGTGTAAACCTGTTCTTGGAAACTATCTTATCTCTGAATTTGTCTACCCTCATACGGGTAAGATCAGATATCTTGGAAGTCATAGTTTTAACATACGCTGACGCTTCTTTGTTTGAGAATTCACCATCTGCTACTCTTCTTAGGGACATTTGCTTAGTGGTCTCTAGAAGACTTTCATGATCTCGCATAACTCTATCAAGAAATACAGACCTATCTCCTCCAGCTACGTGAACTACCTCACTCTTATATGCATCCCATATCTTCTTTGTAAGAGCTACTGGCCCCATTGTACCTAGCATACCAAGCATGGGCCTTCCTTCTGTAGCCACGAATTTGGCCCTAGCCATTCTTCCCAATCTTGAAGTTACGTTCTGGTAGGTTTTGCCAGCACTATATAAGGCCTTTGAGCTTGATCCACCATGTGTAGCAAAAGGTCTCAGGGCAGATTTAACCCTAGATGAACCAAGCTTCTTGGCAAGCTTAGCTGTGGCTGCCCGCATTGTTCTCCCATGGCGCATTCTTTCCATAGCAAAGCCAATGCCAACACTCATTGCCATTGGAGTTCCCATATACCACTTTCGGAATGATTCGGTCTGCTCTCGTTCCTCTGGACTTACAGCCTTGTGTCTTTCAAGACGATACATTGTGTAGTTCATAGGAAGAGCCAGAGCTTCATCCCTCATAGTTCTCATGAAGAACCCGGCATTCCTCCGGCCTTTCTCGTTGAATCTTCTAATAGCCTGGCTGTAACTGCTGTGAGCTCTAGCTCTGGATGCAGACATGAGCGTTCTTGCACGCTCTACTTGAGATTTTGGATTTGCTCTACCGGTAAGATGGGTGAGAAGACCTCTAGTTATCCTATCTCTGACCCGTATACTCTGGGCACCCCTTACAGCATAGTTGGTAGCTGCCTGAGATAACCGTGAACCCATCCATTTTGCAACACCAGCTGTGGCAGATACGGATACTCCCCATGCTGCCATTTGACCAGCTATTTTAAGGAGGCCACCTATCATAGTTTACCTCACTCCGAGTCGAACTGGTCGAATGCCCCTTGGTCTTTTGTCCAATCGAATGTAGGCTTCTTACCTGATGGTTTTCTCTTCCCAGCCTGTAGTGCTGCTGCAAGAGAGTCACGAGATTCCTGAAGCATCGAGTCTATATTAGATGGCATGTCTTCTCTGGGTGGCCTTTGTGCATCTCCAAAAGCATCCCTATGGGCATCTAGAGGGGATTTCCTAGCTCTCTCCATTGGTTTGGAGAATCCCCTTTGCTTCATTCCCTTTCTATATTGTTCTGGGGTAGAAATAAGATCCAGAGGTATACCCTTGGAAACAGCTTCATCGAACCTTGCTTTTACATTTATACCCGTGCTTTTCTCAATCATCATTATAATTTGAGCCCGGGTATATGCATCTCTCTCGATGAGCTGAAGGTATGATTCAACTCCTAGTTGTTGGAAAATGAACAGATCATAGCAGCCAGATAATGTCTTTGATTTCTTATCCAATGACTCTATGAGTTCATAGAATGATTCGGGCTTGTGGAATATTGAGGTCTCTATTAGGTTGGTGATTACTTTCTCTATGACAGAAACTTCCATCTTCAAGAGAGAATCTGTTGGTACCTCTACCCCATTATCAACCACTCTTATTACGTATTGATAAAGGAGATATCTTATTGTGGCATGGTCAAATAGCTCATCACTTCCCGAGTACACAGCCCAGTCCATATAAGATAGAGGAAGATGGAACACATCAACATGAGTTTCTACATTACCCTTCTTCCCCTTTATTCTAATTCCATACTGTTTCATCGAGGACCTTTATATCTCCTCTACGTCCACATCCTGCCACCCGGATACCTCATATATTTTCTCTATGAGCAGGGGATATACTCCGGCCGGTATACCTTCTCCCGTTTCTACCATTTTACCAAAGTCATACGGATAGAGAACGCACCTGGATAAGGATATATCGTTGCTTATATCAGCAGCTTCAGCATTTATACGCTGCACTATAATGTTCCTTTCCGATTCTGGCATGGCTGACAGTTTCTCCCTGCCCCCCTCTTTCACTATCTCGTCATCGATATATTTGTCCACTGCCTTAGTGGATGCTTTTATATCGGCTACATCCTGTGCGCGAACGATGTAAACACCAGAGTATGGTGTAACTACTGAGAACATTCTTACTCCTGGATACTTCTTCTTTACCTCATCTCTCACACGATCACGCTCCTCACGAGCTCTTTTCATAAGTATCTCTACTTTCTCGAACTCGTCCTTTACCGTATCACTCACATTATCGAAGAACCCTTCATCCTGGTTTCTCTGATCTTCCTCATGATCTACTGTGGTTTCTTCTACGTCCCCGTTCACAGTTTCATGATCCTTGTCTTGCTTATTCTCTTCGCTCATCGTTAGTTCCTCCTAACTCAAGTCTGTTATTTTAAGCCATATCTGATCTGTTAACCTACCAGATCTAGGTATAGCAAAAGCTGCCATTCCTTCTTCTGAACCAAGGAAACTATTTATCTTACTGTTAAGACTCATTGCTTCCCCACCCGTATCCTTAGATATGTTTCTCAACTTCTGTTTAACTATACCATTCCATCCCTGTGCCATCCACTTTAGGTTTGACCTCAGGAAGTCCTCTGTGGTTGCACTTGCTGCCTCTATCGTGTTGCTACTGGTTACAGGCGTGTTCAACGTTTCCCACTGTCCTGGGGTTTTTCCTGCCTTAGGCAATGCCCATCCTCCTATGTAACTATTCCCTGGTGGTGTAGGAGTAACAGGAACAGTAGAAATATCTAGGTCTGCACAGAATGGAGCCCCGAATCTTCTGTTGAGATGGTTGAATGCCCACATTCTAGATGAGTCTAATGAAACCGGTACGTTTATATGTATGTCGGTAACTCTCTGATTGCGTCTAGCAGCATTATCTCCAGTGTTTGGGCTCTGAAACAGTGAGCCAAATCCGTAACAATGAAAAGCTTTTCGTGCTTTTACTGTTGTTGATTCAGTGGGCTGAGCTGTAGCGTATACTAATTCTACCATATATTTTAGAGTTGTTCCACTAGATGGGTTCTTGTATGATACCAGCTCCCTGTATAGGGGTTCCCCATCTTCTGCATTACTACCTATAGCTATTTCTGTCCACTTAGATATATCGAAAGACCCAGAGGATGTATGTGCTGTAGTACATTTATAATATGCGTCTGAGTAAAACACCAGGTCCCATTCATAGTAGTATTTTGAGCTTTCCCAGTCCGCTATATGCATCCGGCGTCTATGCAACAGTACTGACATCATTATATTAAAGATCATGTATGCCCTTCTTTTGGACAACCATAGATTGTAATTCATTATATGATAATCACTTGTACCACCATCAGTCCACCCAGTACTGCTTCCCATTATAGCCGATATCTTGGATGCACTTACCTCTCCTCCGGTACCGAATGGTGTTCGTATTCTCATACCTAGTGCTTCTGCGAGGTAGCACATCATGAGAGATTCTCCTTGGCTTGTAGTACCCAATAGAGTATCAGCTTGTCCAGCTATAGGAAACACATACTCATACTTGGAGTCAGAAGACATCTTGCTGAAAATAACCATGGTATTCCTGGCATTCGATACAAAGCCTAGCATATCTGTGCATGCTGTACCTATACGAGATATAGCGCCTTCTGGATCTGAAAATATACCTGAAGGTATAGATTCCGACGTGGCGTAGTCTATTGATACACCAGAAAGTGCTGAGGTTTGAGCCGGCAGTGGTCGTGCCGATAAGAAATCCACGTTGTCCATTCTTATACTGGTAGGTAAAGCTATAACCAGGGGACCCCCCGCTATGAATGGAAAGGCATCTGCCATGCTTATCTCTCCTTCTACTTCCAACGCGCCTATAGGAGGAACTACCTCTGATGCATATACCTCTTCTAGTTCGGTTCTTATAGTGCTAGCCATAAGACCGGAGTACGTATGTTCTTCAGAAGAGTTGATATAGGTAACATAGTTTCCGTCATATACCATGTAATCCCTTCTAGATAGATTATCCTGTATGTTTACCATTCCAGAGAGGGAAACCATGTTATATGTAGATACGTCCAATGTTGGTGGCACTGAGGTAAAACCCTCGAATATTCCTCTGGGCTCGAATGCATACTTATGAGTCTCATCCCAACTTGCTAACGCTCTTGTGGTAGCGTTAGCTCCGAATCCTAGAAGTGGCAAAGGTTTCACGGACATATCACTTAGGGTAGGAATCTTTAATGTAACGTCGTACTTTATATCATCGTCATTATCTGCAAAGTATGATATCGTGTTCAGGTTTATAGTACTAGCCGACAGTTCAGATATTACTATGTCGCTTTTAACTTTAGGATAGCATGGGTTACCGTCCTGTGATTTGAATCCGTATATATGTAAAGGAACAGTATTTCCGCCGGTTGTATCGTTGAGGTATGCCGGCAGGGGGTCGTACCTTAGATCTACAGAGTACATGTACACTAACAACCTTTCTATTGTAGCTACCAGGAATGATATAGTTGATACAATAACATAGTATGCTTTCCTCATATTATAAACAAGAAGACCTTTATGATTGGCTTCCTTTGTAAACACTACGTTTGTTGATAATCCATCGCTATCTATGGCAGCGAACGTATGTTCTATATCATCAACATTGTATCTTTGCTTAACTAACCATCCTGCTATGGATGATAGGTAAGCTGCGGCAAAGGTATATTCTCCTCTTGCTGTTTGTACTGATTGCATCAGATTGCTGGGCCTGTCAGCTTTCCCATTCTTCTTTAGGTCTTTTACATACTCTGTAATCACTCCTATAAAGTCTCTGGTAAGTAGACTAGCATCTTCTCCACTGCCCAATAGTGCTTTCACGTCCTCTATTTTGCCGGTAAGAAAGTTGTCGTATGTTGTGTCTCTTCTGAAATAGTTAGGAGAAAACATTGGGACTGGTGACGATAGATCAGAAGCATCATCCAGTTTTATCAATACATGTGTTACCATATCAGAAAGATCTATTATCATCTTCTTCAGACTGGTAGCCAGTGTTTTCATATTATCACATACTGTTAGGTCATCAGATTCTATGGGTGCAGATAATAGAGTGCTTATAGATATTCCACCATCATCAGCTATTGTAGTGTCTATAGTATGGATAGACGGCTTGATAGGTTTTACATCTGTTCCATCCCCCTCAGGCTCTGTACCGGAAGTTGTATCGTATATAATAGATGCGCCCTTAACCGCCTGTATATCGTCTCCACTATAATTGCTGGTTATTTCACTAGCTACTCCCTTTGATACATAAGAAAGCCTATGGTCGTGATCTGGTTCGCAGTATGTCATATCAGAATGAGATGTAGATATTCCAAGTATTGTGTCTATAATAAGACTGCACTGATCGTCTGTGGCGGGTCTGCCATCAATTAGACTACTCATATCAGTCAATATGGTATTGCTGAATTCTGATATAGTTTTCTGTCTGTCTTTATCTGCGAATAGAAAGCCTGTACCAAAGCTAGGAACATCTCTAAATGCAGTCAGAGATATCCATGATGTTGTATTATCTATATCATCTCCAGAGAGTTTAAGATCTTCCGCGTTGCTTGGGGCGTACAGAAATCTAGAGGTCGTGGTTGAGTAATCAGGTATTTCCTCTACTCTAGCGGTATCCACATGTTTTAAGACATCTTTATATTCTCTCAGAAAGTCATAGTACATTCTCAAAGACTCGGAAAGGTGTGCGAACCCCTCAGAATGGAGAACCATATTTCCTTCCACATTCCCAGAAAGTGTTATATCAACCAGGGGTGACATATATGTGAAATCATATAACTCATTATTCTTAGTTGTAATACACCGTATACCAGATTCTAGAGGTATATCTGAATCAGATTCTACGTAAGCCCAGGTACCACCATCATATGCTGTAGTGGCAGCCAAATCAGGAGTAGAGTCAAGTATTATATGACCCAAGTCTTCTGGTAGTTCAGCAAAGGTCATCACCGGGGGGTTGTAGAGATGTACTTTGGTTCCTTCTGGTAGCCTGCAATATACCTTTACACTATTATTAGAATATATCTCATACATGTATGGGGGTAACCACTTTAGGTTGGATGCTTCGCTATTGAAGGTCATATCAGCTGCCCAGCCAGCATCGTTAGATGAGGAAAGAGGCATTTCTAGATACGCAGATTTGTTGTACCAGCTTACCATGTTCTTGCCAGATACGTACGCCATTGATGTAAAGTCCGTTTCACTCTCTTGATCGCTCTGTACTACACAAGTATGTGGTTTCTGATCAAAGGTATATTCTCCCCCTATACAATACGAACCAGCATAGAATCTATAAGATGTTCCGGTCCCTCCACACGCTGGACATGTATCTAAGCTTACTGTCCCAGTATCATTGCAAGTAGGCGCTAGCCTGATGCTCATATTCTCATAATATATGGATGTCTCTGGGGCCCCAGCTACAAACTCGAGATTATCTGAAGTGCATGACAATCTTCCAGCCACCGGTGTGCTTTTTCCTCTGTAGCTTCCGCTGCTACTATCGAAGCAGGTTGGACATTTGCTGCGCTGATATCCTGGAGTTTCACTGAGACCATCCGGATTACCTATACAATTCGGACACTGAACATAGCCCGTACCTTTGCATGTGGAGCATGTTCCTGCACCGCTTCCCCTACTAGTCCCTATGTATTCAGATACAAGATATATATCATGGTTGGCACTCTGAATGGCTTGGTTAAAACAACTAGGGCATGGTATCTTTCCTAGAAGTGAATATGTTAAGACAACAGTAAATCTGCTTACAGCCTCCCACTGATTACCAGGTGCATTACAATAACTACATTCTGAAGATTGGTATCCATATACTTCTTCATCTGTACCGTCTATTCTTTCTGTGTTATTGAGGCAAGTAGGACATAGTATTCCTTCCCCTTTATCGCATACAAAGCAGCTAGTGAATCCTATACTTCCAGTACCTCCGCATAGTTGACAAGTTTCTGATTCATCCCAGCCAACTGCATACTTACTGTAAGATGCCAGAGGGAGCAGGTAGGCCTGGCTAAAAGGAAGGTAAAATGACTCGTTATCCTTCTTAGGATTATCTCTGTATATTTCACCATTTGTGAACAAGGGAGGTGATGGAGTTATTAGAGTACATGTAACGGTTTGATCAGCTCCCCCATCCACCAGTCTATTTCTGACACTTAGGTCTTCAATATCTCCCATATGAAGCCCATCTCTGAACATCTCACATGGTACGAATTCTGATGAGATATAAAACGAGCTGAGATCGTTATTTCCTGTAATCCCATCTTCATTACCACTATCAACAAAAGTCATCCAGTCTTGCATGAGTCCTCTATATGCTGAATCAACACCAAAGGCATATAGAGTTTTCTCAAACTTTAGTTCTGGAGGGGTGGACTTTCCCTCTATTACTATGCTTTTCATCAATTGAGCTGTAAGATCTGGAGAGTAGTAAACTCTAAGATCTCCATTATCGTTTACGTATGATACGAAAATAGCGGGCCTTAGGAGACATTCTGCCCAGGGGGTATCATAGTTAGATTTACTTACAATAGATTGATAATTAACATCTTCTGCACTAAGCTCGCCGTTTTCTCCCTTGAATAAATGTGTAAATTCTACTCTCTCTGTGTCCTCTCCAACAGTTCCTGTGAACTTATCAGCAGAAGTTCCGGCATCATCAGTACCTTCTTTGTTCAGGTCACTAGCGGCTCTAAAATGAGAAGCGGCTATTGCTTTTGCTATGGAATCCTTGATGTTATCCATAGTCTCATCTTCAGCTACACTACTCATCATGTTATAAAGAGCAGCTTGCTCGTTTCTGACAGATAGATTTGTCATTACCATACCAGTAGCTGCGCTACCACTTATATCTCTAACTCTAAAAGGTATCGGCAGTTTCAGAGGAGGATTGAGCCTAGCCTTCTTTGCACAAGGGCTGTTCAAAGGTATTCTAGTTATCATATGATCTGATAGAAACCCTTTTCCTGCTACAGCAAACTTGTCTTTTTCCATTATTATACCAGCATCGTCACTGATCTGGATCTTGGAATCCTCCTCGCTTACTACAGAATGCGCATTATCCGGAATTATCTTATGGAATTTGGAAGCAAATGTCTCTATTACATGAGATGGGAACCCATATCCTAGATTAGGAATACATATGTACATATCTATAGGGGTATACTCACAACACTCTACTATATTGAAAGAGTTTATGGAATTTCCAAGGTCAGATGGATCCTTTATATCAGTGCTCATTCAGTATATCCTCCGAGGTTTATGTAACCAGTTGGTACAGTAGTATCATCAGATGATGTCGTTAGCGAAGACAGGTATTCATATCCGGCCGATGATAATCCATATGACACTACGTCACTTGCAGGCATAAGGACTTCCATGTCAATAACAAATGTTCGCTTGGCTGAGTTTCTATCTATTATAGTACCACCAAGCTCTGTTACTTTTGACTCTATGGCTCCTATTACCATAGATTCTATTTCATCTTCAGTTTCCGAGTTGAGGCCTGATGCTTTGCTTTCTACTATTTCTTCCGCTATGGTAAGAGCCTTTGCTAATGTCCACTTTCTTCCTGAACTGTCTATTTCCATTGCCCTATTGACATATTTATCTATACCCTCAGTAGTGAAGGAGCAGTTCTTTATCTGGTCTGCTATTATACCATAATTTACTCTTATACTATACCCATCTAGAAAACCGGCAAATCTATCCCAGCTGGCTTTTACAGGGTACGTGTACCCGGTCACGGGGGCATCTATATTCAATAGATCCTGGAATATAGCAATTATGGCGTTCTTTACCGCCTGCCATATGCCTGCGTTCAAATCTACAATAGCTTGGGCGTTATGAAGCATAGCATCACATCGTGTAATATTATATATCTCAAGATATCTTCCTGATTGGCCTTCTACTGTGTGAGATATATCTACCATAGCATCTGTGTCCTCCTTGCCTGTGGGAAGAGCGAGAAGCGGCATTATACCGGCTAGGAAGAACACTCTTACCTGTCTGGGTTCTCCCAGACTGGTTCTGCTCTGAGAAGAACCATCATCAGCTACCACTGTATCATAGTCGTTTGGTGTTTTGATAAAATATATGCCATATATTTTTACCCTTCCATCTGTACTATAATACCCAGCCTGGTCTGCTACTACACAGTCAAACACTATTTCTACATCACAACTATCATCGTTGCCATTTCTGCTGCTAAGGAAATATGCTAATCTGTCAAAAGATGATTTATCGTCGCTTCCAAAGTAGCTATCTATATCGGTCCCAGATGGAGTTTTCTCCGGGGTTACTGTTATACCATATTCTGGAGGAGGCCCGTATGATGTAAGTGTAGACTCTGCTGAGTCATTATCCATAAATATAAATGGTGTAATATACAGGGTCTTATTCAGTGAGGTAGCTAGATCAGCCTGAGTTATATTAAGAGTTATCTCAAAGTAGTGTGGAGACAATGTATCAGGATCTCCTGTAGAGGGAAGTGGCATATCTATTGACTCATATGATATAGCGAACTCAGAGTTCTCATATATCTTCCAGTCATTAACGGGCGGAGGGGTAGTAGTAGAAGTATCATCAGCCTGTGTATTCTCTACAGCACTGTTGCTCTCATCTACCAATGGTCCTTCAATTGAGATCCAATCATATGTGGCTGTTTCTGACGAGTCATTGTCGTAGTTTGTTCTTCTTGTGGATGCACTGTCAAATTCCTCGGTTGAGGCATCCATTCTTATATTTAGGAAATGTCCGGGCTTGCCTAGGAGCATTTCTCTCTTTGTCACTTTATCAGAACCCTTATGTGTATTTACATAGTCAATAGCCCTAGGAACATCTATCTTAAATGAGAATGTGTCTTCATCTTCTTCCCACTCTGCCATTACTCCACCTATTATGGCCAGGGTGTTCATCGGCTGAGCTATATCTCCTATTCTTGCATCAGATGCAAGTTCCTCCGGTGTCAGGTCTTTTGCTCTAACATATTTAGATGTACTAGATCTGAACCCAAGTGTATTGCACCATAATGTTCCTGCAGTAAGAGTAGGGAGGTCTTCCTCATCGTATTCAAATGTACTTATGTCTACTATTTCTGGCGGATAATATGATCCTATCTCAAACTCTTTGCTTTCGTATCTTGGCATTACTATAGAGCCACCTACATGGTCTATTATGCTTGCCGGTTCTATAGGGGCCACAGCATTTACATGGTTTGCAGTATGTTCTCTATCTGGTGATACCAGTCTACCGAATCTATTGTCAAACCCTTTCCGCTGCCCCTCATTAACAGGATCTACGAATGGGCACGTCAGCTTTATGTCTACTTCACTGGGAGTTATACTGTCTTTATTGTATATCTTAAGCTTTGAATCCGATACTATTGGTGTTACTTCATCATTCTCATCGGTATACTCTGTAAATGTATCTGGGTGCTCCATAGCGAATGATATTTCTGAGAAAGAGCATTCCTTTCCATAAAACCTTGGTTTCCTTGGTAGATGCCCGGCTATAGCAATTTTGTCCGTGGATCCTAATTCCATTGCCCGCGGTGTTAGGCTTGACGCCAACATCGTTGGCGGCTCCATTACCCTATCTATAAGTTTATCTGTAACTTCTTTAGCCATAGACATGAGATTGGCTTTAGACAGTCTATTTGATATTGCCTGGACTACTATTGGCTTTTTAAGATCTGGTTTCTTTCTACCCATGAACTCATACATTTCTATAATGGCAGTATCATCTGTACTGATTACTTTACCAGTACCCATTATCTTAACGCCCTCATATATGTCTATGGACGAGTCACCAGATTCTATGTTCCCAGTTATTATGGTTATCTCGAACGCATTATTCCTTACAGTCCCACCAGTGTTCAGAACAGTTGTTTCTACCTCTCTTGTTATTCTTTGAACAAACCTTTCAGCAGTTTGTATGGTAGAGATATCATCTATATCCAGATTACCCTGCATCTTTTGTTCTTGGATAAGCTTATACTTCACAGTGTCCAGAAATATGCTTTTCCTTTGCTCTATGAGAGCAGCAAGTTCATCGTCTTGAATACTCGCGTTCCTGGCTGTGTTTATTATTCTCAACAGATAATCTGGTTCAGTATAAGAAACAGCTAGTTGTCCTGTTACCTGATAGTTTCCTTGAAGTATGTCACCATAGTAAGGATTCGAGTATCCCCATACTGGTACATCGGTTGTCTGACTTCTTACCTGTACTGAGACGAGCTCCTCTACCCATATAGGGCCTATAAAGATGGATGTTTGAGCTCCGCTTTTATAGCCACGGTTGTATGCGTCATAGGTTATAGGGTCAGGAAGTATTATATTCTCAGAATTAGAGGGTCTATTACCCATATATTTCTCCGTTGATATGTGCTTGACAATATATAGTTACATGGTGTATTGTATCATATTGAGGATACAAAGACTATGAGGTCTGGAACTTATAGAGGGAAATAAACAAGGAGGAACACTAATGAGTAAAGCAACAAAAGGTAAAACTACTAAAGCCCCTGAGGAGGCTCCAAACAAAGACAAGAGCAGAGAGGAACTGTATGAAGAGGCTCTTGTCAAGATGCGTAAGACCTATGGAGATGGTTCTATTATGGTATTCGGTGATAGTGCTGAAGAGGCTGAAGAAACTACTTCTAAGGTAGAAGTAATACCCACCGGTATCCTTCCAGTAGACAGGGTAACCCGGGTGGGAGGAATACCCAGAGGAAGAATAACCGAGATAATAGGCCCAGAAATGTCTGGCAAAACAACCCTATGTTTACATGTGATACAGCAGGCACAGGCCATGGGTGGAAAACATCTATATGTTGATATGGAGCATGCTCTGGAACCTGGACACGTAAGCAATATAGGAGTAAAGAAGCTGAACATTGCTCAACCAGATACTGGAGAAGACGCTCTGAGTATGGTAGAGGACGGTGTAAAGTCGGGAGTAATAGATGTAATAGTAATAGACTCTGTAGCATCTCTTGTGCCTAGAGCTGAACTGGAAGGTAGTATGGGTGATTCCCATATGGGTCTCCAGGCTAGGCTGATGAGTCAGGCACTAAGGAAACTCACCGGAAATATTGCCAAGAGTAAGACATGTGTCATATTCATAAACCAGATAAGGCACAAAATAGGGGTTATGTTTGGTAGCCCCGAAACAACCACTGGAGGAAATGCACTGAAATTCTACTCATCACTTCGTCTTGATATGAGAAAGACTGGTGTGCTTACATCTGGAAGTGATGCGTATGCAAACACTGTAAAGGTAAAAGCTATAAAGAATAAAGTGGGTCCTCCCTATGCTGTTGAAGAGTTCACAATGTACTATGATGCCAAGAAGACAGTAGCATCTGGAATAGTAGATATGGGCTCCAAATTGGGAGTCATAACCAAGGCTGGTACTTGGTATTCATACAATGGCGAAAGACTGGGGCAGGGAGCGGCTAATGTCACAGAATTCCTTCTGAACAACAAGCCAATCCTAGATGAGATTGCTGCGATATGCAGGGATCCAAATGTACTCAACACCAAGCTGATGTCTGCAGAACAACAACAGGAAATAATGTGAGGATTATATGGGTGATAATGAACTTGATGACGCTACCAGAGGTATGCGGGATAATCTATGGACAGATTCCTTATGGCAAACATATCAGGAATCTATCGATATTATTGTTCCTGACCCAGACAGCCCAGACGGGCCTGGGTCGAGGATAACAAGAAAGTTATCCATAGGAATGAGTGTAAAGAGTGACAATAGAGCACCAGCTAAGGTACTCCAGTATGCTCTGTCTAAGGCACTCAATAGTATTATGGAAGAGGAAAAGGAGAGATGGTTGGACACACATACCATGAAAGAAGAGATATCAGCTATAAGAAGGAGGAAACCAGAAGATGGCGGGGAAGATAAAGGAGCAGAACCAGACCAAGGAGGAGCTAATGGTGGACCTCCCGACAGTGGAGTTCCTTCTGATACGAAAGCTGACGCCGAAGGGCCAGACGCAGACGGTTGTGAGTTTTGATGAATATTCATCATCACCACAAGACATGAAGATAAAGAAGGCCATATATGTTACGGCGGTTGAAAAGTGGGGAGCCAATAACGTTCGATATTGTAAGGTAGTTCCAGTTGAGCTTAAAATAGATGTTTCTATTGGATAGGAAACACCATGAGGATTGAACACACTGGCAGCAGCGGTTTAATGAGTATAGTCAGGTACTCTGGTCTAGTGGGAAAGATTGTAGGAATATGGTACAATACTTTTACAACTCAACTAGCACCGACAACAAACATAGCGACAGGAATAGTAATAAAGATAACGGAAAGTAGTATAATACTGAATACAAAAGCTGTGATAGACTATCATACTATATCCAGCATTATTGAGCTTGACCCAGGACAATGAGAGTATATAGAAAGAGATGGGAACTCCCGGTTGTAAGGAGGTGCCGCAACGGATGCATGGAGAAGAACTTATAAGACGTATCGCACAGCTGTCCGTAGATACTGTAAATGAGATGAGAGGAAAGTACCCTGATGAGCTTCTCCAGGCTTATTCTCTTGTTGGTAAATATCTTACTATAGCCGTTTTAGACAAGAGTATCAGACAACATATAGGACACGTTACGACTGAGGAAATGTGCCCGCTATGTCATATATATATCAAGGATAGATGTGAAGGTTGTGTGCTGAAAGAGCCAGGAATGACAGGCTGTGGTAATCAATACGACGGAGTGAAACAAGCTATAAAGGAGGGGTCATTTCTCGACGTGGCTTTTAACATAGCCAGACTGGTGAGGTTGGCTTTGAAACCATTATTAGAAGAAGAGTCAAATGACTAAGTTTATAATAGTAAATACTATATGGGTAGCTGTAACTGTTTCTATGAGTAATGCCTTTCTCCTTGATGGTATTAAAGATAAGATAATAGAGATGGTATCTCCTCCCGTAGATACGTACCTATCCAAGTTCTTATACTGTTCACAATGTATAGGTTTCTGGGTAGGGGTGTTTGGATCCTTCATCATCAAACCCGAAGGGATAGACACATGGCTGTATCCCGTGCTACAAGGATTCCTTACCTCGTTCTTTTCCTATACCGTTACATCACTTATAAAATACAACTAGAGGGATTGCATTGGAAGAGATAAGATATAAATACAGGGAAATACTATGCAGCTGCGGAGTAAAGAACTTCATAGATGACCCAAGTCAGAAGGAATGTCTGAAGTGTGGAAAACGTCTAGTAGTACGTAGGAAGAAGACAGAACCTCTGGAAGCCAAGGATTCCAATAAGGAGGCTGTCAATGGAACAGAAGAAGCTACACGTATGGACACTGAGATTTGATGGAGGCGCTAGTCCCAATCCTGGGAAAGCCAGCTGCGCGTTCAAAGCAACTTCAGATTCTGGTGCAATCATAGAACAGAGCTGGAGAATGGATGGGATCCATACAAACAATGAAGCTGAGTGGGAAGCTGTTACGGTTGGGATCGAAACTCTCATGGTTGCTGATCCAGATGCTACATTGATACGGGTAATAGGTGACTCTGAACTTGTTGTTCTCCAATTAACCGGAGTATACAATGTAAAGAGTAGAAAGCTAAGACCATATAAAGATAGAATATCTAAAATAGAGAAGGAGAATGATGTAACAATAACAGCTGTCCATGTTAATCGGGAGTTTAACGAAGAAATGGATAAAGCTTGTAAAGAAGCAAGATAGGAAAGGCACTAACCAGAAGATGCTTCTGGTCTAACACTCGGAAACGCGAAATATAGTTCCAACTAGGAAAGCTTTCCTACATATGTGAGATAGGCATTACAGTCAGATACTGACTGGATATATTTGTTCACAAATCATAGTGAACAACTACTCATGACTAATAAGTACGAGTCCGTGCGGGAACAACGCGATGGGTCCCTGGAGACGGCTTCATTAAGATATGTATCTCACATAGCTCACTTCTGGAACCCACCGGTAGTAAATCTAGATCATGCTACCTTGGAGGTACATTGTGAAGACTGCAACAATATTATGTCAATTCCTACTAATTCTCCTTTCAGGATGTCTATGCCATGATGACATAGAGCAAGAGGAGCCCCCTTATCTGGCACCGGAAAACATACACGCTACCTGCGGTGATTATGCCGATAGAGTAGTAATAACCTGGGATGCTGTAGAGTATGCTGAACTCTACTATATTTACAGGAGCGGGGCAGCTTGTGAAGTTGTAGATTACATCGGTGAAACTACAGAGCTGTCCTTTACTGACACTGACGTAAAAGACGGATACTTTTATTACTACCAGGTTCAGGCATACTGTGATAGTAAGGGGTACAGTGATTACAGTCAAATGGCTGCCGGCCATACTCTAAAAGTTGGTGATAACTGGGCTTCTCTTTCCTCAATGTCATGGTTCAGATCCAGAAGTCTGTACCAGTCAGTTATATTTGATGACAAGTTATGGGTTATAGGTGGTTTTAATGGGTACCAGAACTATGTAAATACAGCCACCTTCGATTCGGGTAACTTCATTAATGATATATGGTATACAGATGACGCTGTCAACTGGTATCTGGCTACAGAACATCCTGTCTTTGAAAACATATCCAACCATGCAAGTGCAGCATGCGTATATGATGGCAGAATATGGAACATAGGAGGCCGGTCTCTGGATACTACATACAACGATGACGTATGGTACTCTTATGATGGCACAGACTGGCACAGAGCAACGAACAGTCCCGGGTTCTGCGGTAGGGCCGGCCATAAAGCTGTCTCTTTTGATGGTTACATGTGGGTTATAGGCGGCTGTATCGGAATGGGATTTGAGAATGATGTATGGCGGTCTACAAACGGAGTAGACTGGGAGCTTGTAACTCCGCCAAGATGGCGGTACGATATGTCCTACTCTGTAGGCGATATTGTCACACACTATAATTCTCATTACACGTGCATAGTTGACCATGGGCCTTCTTATCCATTCAATGCAGCAGACTGGGCTCACGTCAGGGACATATTCACCAGCAGGACCCTATTTGAGTTGCGGGTATTCAATAATGAGATGTGGCTTATCGGCGGCATGTCATGCTCATACAGTTCTTCACCGTCTTCGTATGGTCTTATAACTGGCTATACCTATAGTTCAGAAGTGTGGCATTCGTCTGACGGCCTTGTATGGGACAAAGTACCTCCAGCTGGTATAGGTTTTGGAACACGAGCAATGTTTGCTTCCGCAGTGCATGACGGGAAGTTATGGATCAACGGCGGAGAGTATGGGATCCCGGCAGTAGGTGTACTGATGGTGACTGGCGATGGTTCAGAAACCAGCATGCCGTATCCCCCATCTTCTCCGCATTACAGCAGTGTAAATGATCCGGGAGAAATAGATGGTGATATAACCAGGGTATCTACTGAAGGCGGTCCTCCATCCGGAGGCACTTACAGGGACCTCTACGAGGTAGAGGACAATCCTCTGGCCTGGGGCGGCTATATAGCAAGCATAGAGGTGTTTGTTTCTGTGAGAAGGAGCGGTTCCTCTGCAAATGCGAGGGCAGCTATAATGACAAACGGTTCTATATTTGAATCTACAGATCTGGATCCAATAATATCTACAACAGGCAATTATGAAGGCAGAACATACACCTGGACAGACAACCCGGACACCGGGGTGCCCTGGACCTGGGCGGAAATTACAGATTTGGAAGTTGGGGTCACACTGGTAAGTTACGGCACTATTGAATATACACATGACGCCTACTGTACTGCTGTATGTTTAAGGGTACATTTTGATGATGAAAGCCCTTACACCTTTGGCCGCCGTGACGACACCTGGTCGTCATCTGACGGTATAACATGGAATCCTGTAAGCTTTAATAGCGAAGTTATACCCAGACGCGGGCATACTATGGAATCTTTTAAAGATAAGCTTATTATGCTGACAGGTGAAGGAGCTGACCGCTGGGCATGGGACATTTGGTATAGGTGAGGTGAAAGTTATGAAACCAGTGATATTTCAGATTATAGCCATCATTATCATTCTGTTGCCAGGATGTGGATTGGAAGAGGAAGTAATATACGACGAACTTCCGGCATTGAGCTGGCCTACAGTCACAATATTCAAGGACAAGATATTTGTCCACTGTGGTTACCACACAGAGTACGGCGGAGTAGTAGACTATGGTGGAATATATTCTTCGAAGAATGGCAAAGACTGGACTCTTATAAAGGACAAACCAGAATTTCCTCCCAGGGTGATGGATGGAATAGTAGAGTACAATGGGAAGCTATGGATCACTGGTGGAGAATTATCAGATGGTCCTACACCAGCTTACGAATATGAAGACGACGTATGGTCATCCTCTAATGGCAAAGACTGGACTTGTGTAACAGAACATGCCCCCTTCGGGAAAAGAGCATATCATTCTCTCATAGTTTTCAATGGTGCGATGTGGGTCATAGGTGGAATGCACACTTCCTTAGAAGCTGCCAGTACAGCTTGTTCATCTACCGATGGAGAAACCTGGCGATGTTATAATTCTAACCTAGAATCTGGACATCCTAGATGTGTCGTATATGACGGTAGAATATATATATCTTCAGGCAGTGGTCTGTTTGTATCAGATAATGCTGTTACGTGGGAAGCCATAACTCTAGACACGCTGGTCCCGCATAGAACAGGCCATGCGTTTCTTGTTTATAACAATAAGTTCTGGGTAATGGGAGGAAGAGAAGCATATGGTACAGTTCCTCAAAAGTTATATGATATATGGAATACCACTATAGACGATTTAGAGAACTGGTCCAGAGTATCCATGGATTCACTTTACGGTACGGGTTGCCCATACAATTTCTCGTTTCCGGCTTATAGTGCAATAGTATACAAGGATAAAATATGGAACATCGTTGGTGGTTATTATGAGTGGAATTCAGACGACCAGGAGCACTACTACGTTTTATACAACAGATACACTACTGATGGTATTAACTGGGAGTACCCCTAATGTTATCAGCTTTTGGACATGTAATAGGTGCGTTAATAGGCTTTGCCTTGCTGGCGGCCCTAGGGCCAGTAGCATCTTTGATTGTGGCCATTATAGTTATTTACTTCTTACTTTCGGAGTGAATAGTACTGTATCATAATACCTCTCATATGCTGCTTCCAAGTCTGAGAATCCAGCGCCGGCTGATATGAGTTCCCGCTTTCTCCACATTTTGGAATAACCCCCCTGTAGGATACCAAAAGGATCTATGACCCCATTCTCATCCAGAGATACTTCCATTATAGGATCCATAGCTACAGCTGTATACTGTAGTACCATTTCAGTCATAAGGTTATCCATTCCGAAGACCCCACCCTCGTCAGCTATTTGAACACCATACAGCGTAGTGATAGCAGCAAACCCGTACTCGTTGGTAAGGGTTAATACTAGATCAAACCCTGGAATCTCGTCCGCCATTACAAGGGGCTTCCAGTTGTCTGGATCATTAAGCACTTGAGTCTTTCTCCCCTCCCAGGTATCAGGGATAATATCCCGTAGTGGGTGATGGTCAGTTAGCGCGAATACCATAGTGCCAGCAACAGTTCTGCCCCCTTTAACTCTACCTCCGGGAGAAGCCTTCCCAACAGTTCTCAGAGAGGTTGTTCCCCTATGTATGGACCAGGATAATGAGAGCAGCTGGTTCAGGTCAGCAACATTGGTGTCTAGAGACGCTAGGGCATTTATATCTATACCGGAAAAGGTATGATACATAGAGGACCCCTTCTTGGTTTTACTGGCAGTGAATATTCCTCTTGTCGGGAGGCCTAAGTATCTTGCAGTAACATTTTCCTTGTTTAGTTCCTCTTTCTCCTCTGACATTTCTCCAGTGAATATGTTGATTGGCCTTATCCCCAGGTCATAGTCGTAGGTAAGAAGTCCGTTCTCAAATAGTATTCTGAGAGCTTCCATGGAGGTTCCTATATCAGTACCAGTATTTCCATTTATAGCAGGGACAGATGAGAACTTTGTTTTCCCGTTGGGCAAATGTTGTCTGTAATATGTTGACCCAGGTAGAGGCCTCTCATCATCGTAACTTAATCTACTAGAGTACTTCTTCATTGCTGCAGATGCTGCGTTTGCCATAAGCCATACGAATTGCGGGTTATTCTTGCATGCTGAGTCAAACATAAGACGGAACTTCTTCAGCGCCTGTGTGCTTTTGACCCATGTTGTTATCATCTGGGCACTTTTAGACTCAGAATAACCACCTACCGCAGATATCAACTCTATATAGTCTTCCATACCTTTGGTGAATAGATTGGTGTTTGATATCTTTGAATAATCTGTTGGGTTCCCAAAATAGTATATATACAGCAACGGAAACAGCTTATCCCCAACGGATATAGACTCAGGGTAGTCCATTACTGTAGGATACATCGGTGATGATATATAATCATCTACCTTATCTGGATCGATATTAGCTATACGAGAGTCAATATCTGTAGTAGCCATTAGTCTATATAACCATCATCCTCATCAAATATCATTGTTGAACCAACATCAGACACATGGATAAAGCCTCTGTCACATTTGGGACACGGTAGCAGTTCCTTAGTATCCTTGTCTTGCACCTGTCCCTTTCCCCCACATAGTGGGCATTTGACGTAGTTTCCCCTCTTTCTCATATATGTCATACCTCTCATGAATTATATCACCATAGCGCAATAATGCGCAACCTATGATATTCTAAGTGCAAAAGTTAACGTATACTGTAGCTTTTTGCAACTGTAATATAAAGAAACCGGGCCATTTCTGACCCGGCTTCGCTCTCTATCTTGTTAGATGGAGAGTGGAGGACTAACGGAAAGGAGGAACTGCCTTAATTGTTAGGTGCTGGGATATACAACGTCTTCAGTAGGATTAGCTGTATAAGTATACGCATCCTCGTTATATCCAGCAGGAACGAAGGTAGAATCCTCACCAGGACGGCCACCAAATATACCAAGCCTGCCATCTGTTGAAAGCTGTACTTGAGATACCCAGTAGTCGGTATTACCTTCATCTCTATCTAGAGGTGAGAGGGTTGTCCATGGGACTCTATGCAACGCGATATATGTCGCTTGCTCTTCATTGGTGAGATCATCCATACTGATACCACCACCTTCGTTTATGATCTCCAGACCTATTATGGCTGACCATGCTCCTTGCCCATACTCATTCTGGGCAACCAGAGTTACGTCAAATGGCCATATTTGATCCATGTAGTCGGGTATTGCTGTTTGGGACCTGGCAACTCCAGCTGGACGCTGTGTTCCGTCTTCCATCTGAGCAGTACCCTGTTGACCTGGGTAATTGGCCATATTTGCCGCATTTGTGAGCCAGTTTACTTCATCCGCATGTGCGTAATAGAAGTGATCTGGATTTTGCATGAGATGGTATAGCGCGTCTCTGTCAAACAGAACGAACTGTAAAGTTCCAGCTATACCTCTCTTTCCACGCGATATGGAGACTGGCCTTGCTCTTCCGAAAACGTAGACAGGGACCTTTTCTCGGGTAATTGACACTGCAATACCCTGAACAGTCATTACTGTCATATCATCAAACAGGGCCGTTATATCGACACCACTAAACGTAGTATATGTTTGTGTAAACTGAGATACTACGCTGTTTGAACCTTCTACACTCATTTATTACCTCCTTACTGTACCAAGCTGACGGAAGTCTCTATCTCGACCGTCCTGATTTCTTTAGCTGTTACCAGCATCATTCTCAGTTTAGTCTTACCAGTGATGTATCCATCAACTACTGGTACAACATCTACATAGAAGTCGTTGAGAACATCCGGAACTAGCATGTCCAGAGCTTTCGAAACATCCTTCTTCATAGATATTATATACTGAGGTAGCCTTGGTTTACCAATGTACTTCTCAGCTACTTCTCGTGCCATACCTACCGCAAGGTATACGGTATCCCTGACAAACTGTCTGTCAAACTGGGACCGGTACTTTATACCGAGAGTAGGAGCATCTGCCCATATGAATCTCCCCGCGTAGTCAAGTATAGCAGTTGTATACCTTTTCAGGTTTAACTTGCCTATTGTCTCCGCGTTAAAGATCTTGACACCAAGGTCTTTAATATTACCAGGAAGGAAGTCATGGGTAGCTGACCTATCGTATGGCATATTTTGCTTGTAGCCGGCATATATACAGCCAGGGTTAGCAAAGTACCTTCTACCGCCGTTTACTTCTGGAATGGTCACAATGAGAACCCCTAGAGGAGCTTCAGCACGGAAGTTGTTGACCGAGTCTATGATATTAGCTGGTCTATTTGGGTCTGTATCCGAGTTGTTTATCAGCTTACCGATCCAGGTGTTTACATTATCCTGTGTCAGGTCTGCACATGGTCTAACTGGAATCTCCATATCACACTCATTGGTAAGATTAGATGCCCTATCTATATATGGCAAGAATGTTGACCACATATTGAGAGCTTGATTCTCTGCAAGACCTGTTTCAGCGTTGTATCCTGATACAGTATCGTCAAGGTAACACCCCATAATTACGTTATGGCGCCTTGGGTAAAGGTCGACTGCTACAAGAGCATCTACTACAGCGTCTTCGTAGTCTTTCTTGCTCAGGATACGACCATCTGATCCACCACTTAGTGAACCCGGCTGTGTTACACTACCAGGCAATACTTTCCCACTGGCCGCCGGTAGTTCTGGCTCATACTGTATAGTGAGGTATACCGTACCACCTTCTTCCGGCAGATTATCAGCATTGTTGAACGTGATAACAGGGTCAAGAAAGCTGTTGATAGTTATATCAGATGAATCCATATATACGTTGGTAGTATAGTATACCAACATATCGGCCGGCTGAGCCGCACCAAATATGATCTCATCTCCAGTAATGAAGTAGCTCCTAGCCGATCCACTAGTTAACTCTGACCGCCTCTTGGCCTCAGAGTAAGAAACCTCATACCGGTAAGTCGCATAATACACATCCCCTACCTGAAGAGCAGCTATTATAGTTACCGCCCCATTCGTAGAGTCGATAGTATAATCTGTATCTACGGTAAGTTCTGTGTTGGAAGTGGAACCTGAACGTTTAACATAGAGCTTAAAGCTCCATCCATGCTCAGAGTTTCCTGAAATGTCGTAGCTATTATCCCATCCAGTAACTGATGCACAGTACAGATCTGCCTCATAGTTTGTTTGACCCACAAGATCAGGCGTTACTGTTACAACGGTTTCAAGAGTAGAGAACCTTATAAAGTCCGTTATTGTCGGAACTCCTTCGTTCATACTCTTTACAGGAATAACAGGTAATTCTGCAGTCATATCGCCAGCATCTACTTCTCCTGAAATAGTTTGTGATTGATATGCTTCTTTTACAGCTATGAGTTTATCTCCCCATGACTCGTTAACAGCCGGGGCATCGGGCTCTATCTCATATGTTCTTGTTAATTCTCCACTAACGGCTGTAATAGTGAGTTCAATTGTCTCTTCTAGAGCAGTGAACCCTGCTACTATGTACTCATTCAATGAGGAATTGGAGTTTATATACGCGCATAGTTCTGAAACACGTGTAACCACTCCAGCCGCACTGGAAGATGGAGAAAGATTATAGCCAGCTACAGTCCCGTCCGGAAGTTCTATTTCCATATACGAAGGTAATCCAGTTGTATCATCCTCTGTGACTTCCACAGTTGTAGCATTCATCTCTGACCCTTCGGTCAAAGCTTGAATATACATGGATTTAGATGGAGTACTTCCGTCTAGAGTATAGCTTAACTCCCCAGATAGGGTAGTTACATTCTCGTATAGGTCTATTCTGGCCGGTGATGTGGTACCAACTCTGATCAAAGAAACATCAGGAGTGCCCTTACATGACTGTATGTACTCATAGTAACCACGTACAAGAGAAGTATCAAAACTGGAGTCTATGGGAACCTCCCCGAATATACTTCTGACACTATCTGTGGTTACTCTAGTAGGGGTATGTCTTGGGCCTGACTTGGCCGTCCCGAAGATGAATGTACTTTGTCTGGATACATTACCAACAGGAGGGTTAGTCTTCTGATCTATGATCGTTGAGCGTACACCGTTGTATTCTTCAAGGCTCATATTTTACCTCCCAGAGAAGATAGTCCAGACCCTTAAGTCTGAACTGAGACGTCAAGATCGACGTCAGTAATATTAGCAAACGGTCCAGCGAATTGGAACTCCTGTGTTCTAAACCAGAACTTTGTTTCACGATAATGAACTCCAGCATTCTGCAGAACTACGTTTGGTTCTGGAGATCTTCCCATGGCTACCATTCTATTCATACCAGCCTCCAGGAAGTGCTTCTCGTTCAGATCCATAAACTGTTCAAATCCGATACACAATGCCTCCGCTTCTGTCCCAGACCTATGTATACAGGAAAAGTTCACTTGACTTTCCCAGGACTTGTATCTTACCCTATAAGTTTCACCTGTAGGGCTCTTATACTCTCCGCAGTTCCTGAATTTCCACATTTTACCCTTTCCTGAGAAGGGGCTTTTACCTTGGGAATCCGGCTCTCTTCTTTCCACCATGTAGCTTATGATGGGCTGAACCTTTCTATGCGGAGAGTCCTGTGTAGCAGTAGAACTCCCATGCAATGAATATATGATATCAGGATAGGCTGGCGAATACAGTATGTTTTCACCAGAATAGCCTACGTTTTCCAACCATTCTTCTAGGCATTTTCCCACATATATCAGAAGATCCCATATACTTGTTTGCCCTGGGAGTCTTAGATGGTCCAGGATATCAGAAGTCCATATATGGTGTCTATATGCCTCTACTTTGTCCCTTAATTCTAGGTAAGAATCCATATCAAAAGCAGGATTCTGTGGAATTCCATAATAGTTAATAGCCATTTCTATGACTCCCCTGCTCTCCTTATGGTATGAAGATACAGGATTTCTACTCTACCATGGTCTCCTATATCCGGTATCATATTGAGTACCTCGTACATACTGGTGGCAGTCAGTGGCGGAATAGGTTTAGTTCTGCTGGCAAAATCAGTTATTTCATATATTCTGTCTCCCTCCATAGGATATCTTACTAGATCCTCTGTTATCTCTATAGCGTATATCATCTGGGAGACATCTTCTATACCTGCAGTCCCTATGACGTTTTCTGCTGTCTGGGATATTCCCGGGAGCGCTGCCTGTACTGAACCGGGCCTGGAAATTGCCCTCAAGACAATATCATCGTATAGCCATTTTGGCCCACCGATAGCTTCTTGCCTATCATTATTCCAGTATTCTGAATAATGGCCAATTCTCATGAGTCTGAGAACTATCCACTTACCCTGGGAAACAGTTATACGATCCCCTCTGGTGAGGGCCCGGGCGTGCCTCCTCATGTTAATCCATCTAGGCATTATCGGTATATCCCATATCTCTTGGTGTTAAAGCCAGCTATACTGTTTAATCCGGCACCGGATTTAATCCCTATAGCTACTCCACCGGCAGATGCAACATCATCAGGCATAGAATCTCTTATACATTTCTCTAGCTCATCTACTACCGTATTCCAATCCGTTTGCTCATAATCCACTCTGATAGCTAGAAGAGTTCTGGCTCTGACTCCTCCAGATAAGATGAATCCACGTATGAACATTTCTAGAAGAACCAGACAAATGGTAAGCTTGTTCACCTGGATCATATTGTCTTCAGTCATAGTAGCACCGTAGACATCCCTAACCCAGGTTGATGCTTCAAGGATAAGTTTCCATAGGTCATAGTCTGTGAATGATGTGTCTACCTCTGCGTCCCAACCCGTAACCCTGGTGGATATTTGGTCAGGAGTAGCATAAACAGGATCTAGTGGGCCCATGAGCTTTATTTCATGAGTTCTAGAATCCACCCCTTCACGTGTTTCTCCTCGTATTACACCGGGAGCCATTGTAAAAGTGTACTCTTTGTTCTCACTATCAACAATCCCGGACATGGAGAAAACAACCTGGTTATCGTACGAAACTACTCCAGTTATTGTAATACTTCTATCCCCAAACGGATCCATATCAACAGGTAGATCATTATATCTGCCTTTCAGAATGTTGACTGGTACAGTTAAATCCGAAGCTATATCGTCGTTATACAGGAATATCAGATTATCTAGAGTAGTAACTCCAACACTCTTATTGGTAGGGAAAGTAGATACCAGAGAAATCGCGGCGCCGGAACCGGTAGCTGAGAATGCATCAGAAGAAGGCTCATATTCGTCGTCAGTACGATCCCCATCTTGATATAGTACTACATCGGGTATTACCCCGGGTGTACTAGTAACCGGGGATATCGTAGCTGCTGTTTTCCAGTAGATAACAGAGTTAGAGCCCAGAGTATCCCCAGTTATAGACTGTATTCCCGCTGTGCCCCCAACTATAATCAGAGTGTAGTACTCTGACGGTCTCAGGTTCGACATAGGGTCTATTTCTACAACGGCCCCATCTTTAGACACGGTAACTGCAACTAGCTCATAGAACGATGTGTGGGACTCGTTTGTACGATATATCTTGAAATACGTACTGTCTAGATATGACGACTCTATTTCAGCACTAAACTGTACAAAGATACTGTAATCAATATACTGTTCTGTTGACCCTGAGGCCGGAGTGGTGCTTACAACGGTTATTGCCATTATCTGCTTTCCATAATCTCGAGCAACTTATCGCCCAGTAGTTTTATCCTTTCCTTCCGATTTGCTCCACTCTTCTCAAGTGATAGAGCTGTTTTTAGAAGTTTGATAGAGAAATTGCTTTCTACTGCTTCCCTGAATTCTCCATCGTTATAATCTAACAGTTTACGGGCCCCGGGAGCATATTCAGACGTTAAAAGAGTAGTATCCACTGGATCGCCCTTTATCAATTTGTCTACTATCATTATTCTCCCAGATCTTACACCATTAACTATAGCCATAACATCCATATCAGACAGGCCTCTTCCAGCAACCTTGGTAGATATGTCACCGGTGAATGCGTTCAGGGACACGCTACCTGAGTCAGTTTTCCAAAAGACATCCCTGTTTCCCAGAGCTATAGTAACTCCATCTCTTACTACATCTGGGGTTACTTCCTCGGCTGGTATAGCCGGCTTTAAAGCTTGTTGATTACCTGTTCCCATGTTTCAAGTCCTCCTATAGTGTGTTAGTCTGAGATATTCTACCATAAATACCGTATTAGATACAAGAAAGCCGGCCCCAATTAAGGGGTCGGCTTCCGTTATAATCAAGATCTTCTGATCTTTATTATCTTACACCAGGTTGGTGGTTGTCGTTAGTGCTGACAGAGTCTGGCTGTTGACATTGTCAAAAGCATAGGTCCTGTCAATAACAACATTCCTTGCAACCGCTACGGCTCTACCCTGCTCCTGGAGGGCCATACCATATCTCTCGCGGATCTTGATATAGTTGATTTCTCTCTCTATATCTGCCCACTGTTCCATGGTTGGATTCTCTTTCTGCAGTATAAGACCGCACTTTCTCGAGTCAGCAAACACGATATTGCACGCATATTTACCGGCCTTGCTTCCTCCTGATATCTGGTAGTAAGGCACCAGAGGAGTAACAAGGATCTTGAAAGGACGATCAACGTGTTTTGGAGTAGTGTAGTATGTAGCTCCGAAAGGAGTCAGGTTAGGCCATGCATAACCTGTGCCTATACCGAGCTTGCCATACAGTGAATCAGGAGCGTTCCAGCTCGAAGCGCCGGCTGCATTAGCTGCTGCAGGCGTAAGGGACTGTGTTCCAGCTCCACCGTACTTACTCCATGGCTGACCTAGCGAACCCCATGGCATTGGATCCCAGCCAGGAGCTGGTCCACCCTGAGGAATGTAGGTTACACCATTACCCATCATGACTTCCCTGATCTCGGTATCACGAGCCCATAGAGCCCATGCGAATGGGTGTATCATGATAGTGTCTATCATATACCCCCTCATTTCCATCCATGCCAGGATTTCCATGATGTCATCTAAACCGAGGGCGCCATTTTGGGCACCGTCAATGCCGCGGCCTGTACAGGAACCCAGCTGGACATTTGCAGCGTCTGCATTGTCTTTAAGGGTATGCCCTGCCATTTCATTCAGCATCTTAACACAGAGGGCCTCTTTCTTGTTAAGGAGCTCATCTGCCAGGGATTTCACTGTGTAGGCGAATATTCCCCAGTTGTCAGACTCAAGGAGTTCCCTTGTTCCTGCTACCTTAGCACCATATTTCTTGATTTCCAGGTAGATCCTGAATGCCTGGTCAGAAACAGCACTAGAGGTTTCGGGATACTTAGATCCTTCCGGAACTTCCTCAACTTCTACTCCACCCAGGGTCCTGATCGTTACGTTGATCGCGTTACCTGCGTAGGGAATTGTTTCGAAAAGGTTCCTGGATATAAGTCTATCCGGGACTATCCTGCTCTTCATAAGGATTTCTGTAGCTGCATAGAACAGCTGCGGGAAATCCACAGAGGTCATGATCTCTTTGAGCGTCACATTCTCTCCGGCTAGCTTGCCTGTAGCGAAAGCGTTAAGGATCTCGTTTATGTCAGCTGCGTCACGTTCTGTAACGCTGCGGACGAACTCGTCGGTGTATTCGCCGTTTTCGTCTTTAACACAATACCCTTCCTTTTCAAGACTGGCTTCCGCTCTCTCGAGAGATTTGTTCGGATCATAGGATTCGACGTGGCGCAATGGGCTGTTAGCCTTTACGTTTCTCATTGTATGATTACCCCCTTATCTCTCTTATTTCAAGCTACCGAACGCAACATCCATCATGCCTATGGCAATCGTGACGTTGGCGGTGTCAGTTAGTACAGCAGTATGGAGAATGCTCTTTTGGTTGGCCTTTACAGCCGCATAAGTGGCACCCTTGACTGCTGTTTGAGTCAGGATCTGTTTGATGAAATGATACATCCTGGCTTTAAGACCGCCAGTATCTGTACCCTTCATGCCAGAATTAGGAATCGAGTCTATCAACTCATCAAGAGCCCATGGGACCCTGTGTTTGGTCTCGATTATCTTTGCAAACTTCTGGTGTTCATCAACCGAATCATAGTTGGTGAACTTACCCTTGATGTCTGGCATCAAGAAGCAACCAGGTTTGATGTAGGCATTTACAGTGTCAGCATCTGCACCAGTGAACCATGCATATTGATGTTTTGCATCAACAGCTGTTCTTACGGCCGCGAGAACTGTGTCTGTAACACCAGCACCATATATTGTGATATATGGAATTGTGATAACGCCGTCCAGAGCAACAGCCTGACTGTTACTTCCTTGCCTAGCGTCATAGTTGAGGTACCTGTACCTCATGTCTGCGTACACTGAGTTGTTGACAATGCCTATTGGATAGTTTGCCGCTCTGGTGAACGTATCACCAGCTTCAGCAACAGTCCCAGACATTGTGAGAATACCATATGTCCCGCAATCGTCAGTGTATGCGTCGTTCGTCTGAGTTCCGCCATTTGCTGGCACCAGCAACCCAGCCACTTCTTTGGTATAGAGGAAATTAATATTCTTTTCCAAAGCTGTGCTGTCGATTGCACTTATGGATACATAAACTGTGCCGCTCTGACGAATACCAGACTCATTATCATCCGCTGTATAACCTAGAGCATCCTTTATAGGAACAACGCTTACGATTGTTCCCGCAGGCATAACTACCGGCCACTCAGCATCTAAATCAATAGACACCGAGGGGAGAACCCTAACAGGATAATATGCACCTACTGATACTTCTCCATTGTATCTGTAAAGGTCTTCAATACTGTCAAGGTATGCAAGCTTACTGACAGTCTTCATAGGAAGCTTGCCGGTAAAGTCGCTACCAGTCGGATTGTAGAAGAGATCTGAACTCATGTCTTCACCTCGACTTTATTGGTTTATTCGGCTGCTTTGGCAACCGTTATGGGTCTCCTAGGGAGTCCCTTGGGTCTGCTGGTCGGTGGAAGTTGCCTCGAAAAGCGCCCACTTAACAGCATTTCCCTGACACTCTTGACACTAGGTGCCTTAGTATCTGTACTGCCGTCGCCCTCATCAGGTGTTTCTGATTGAGGAGCTGCCTCTTGAGTTTGTCCGGCCTGATCCGACTCTTCAGCCGTATCAGTAGCTACACCCGCACTTGAGCTCTCACCAGGCTGGCCGTTATCTGGAGAGCCATCGGCTCTATTACCAGTCTCATCTGTATCACTACCATCAGAATCGGTTTCTCCTTCAGGAGGATCGTCACTTTCCCCCGCTGGTTCCTCGTCTGCTGGCTCCTCTTCAGGAGTCTCGTCTCCTTCAGGCTCACCATCATCGGTAGTTTCCTCTTCATCCCCGGGATCCGTTTCATCAGTGTCATCTGATTCAGGAATTATGTCTTCATCGGGAATAGAAACTTCCGCACTCAGTTTGTCACTTAAAGCCCTTGCTAGAGCGGAAATAACAAGGTCCTTGTCTGCTATAATAGCATCCTTTGCCTTTATTGTCTCTTGATATTGTACCAAAAGCTTATCAATCTCGGATGCCGTGGGTTTAGTATCACTCATCGTATCACCACCTTCTTTTGTACTTGTAGAAGCAGATGGGTAAAACCTCTTTCCTACACTATCGTAGATATTTATATATCCCATAGCAGGATTCTGGTCTATTTCTTGCCTCTGATCATTCTTATCTTCGCCTTCCATAACATCAACTCTTCGTATAATAGCGTTGATGTCAGATGGATTATACACGACAGAGTACTCTCTAAACAACGGGTTATACACTTCCGCGTAGCATATCTCACTATCGTACTCTTCTCCAAGTGTATGAGCACACTCGCTATCATACCTGGATAGGCCACATATGGAACATCTATAATCACTGTCGTTTACTTTTGCACCTATAGAAACAGTGAGAAGTCTCCGAGATTGTAGTGCGTCTATAGCACTCTGTTCGCCAACTTTGGAAGTTTCTGGTACAAAGGTGGCTACCTTTCCATACCCAGAAGCTAGTCCAGTGGCCGTCTCGGTTTTCTTCCTATAGTAAGCCGCAAACAAGTTTGAACCTACAGATATCAGAGTAGGATTACCATCAGAAAGAAAACTACCACCTCCCATCTCATGATGCATGAGAAATGGAGTGATATGGGGAGTATAAAAGGTGCTTACTGCCTCTTTCATACCCTTCTCCATGTAAATTCTCTTGTTGAAGTTAGGTAATCCGGTATGAAATGCTTCTGATACTACTACAGCACCTTTACCAAAGTTATGTTTCTCTATGACTTCTTCAGCCAGGGATACTAGTTTGTCATCCTCGGCTTTGGCCGCCCTTGGGACTGTAGCGTTAGGATCCAAACCATAATTGAATATACTCAGGCGCATAATAATACCTCATTAGTAAAGTTATATTTTATACTATCTATGTGATAGTGTACAACGGGATTACTGCAGAAGCCTATTATCCCGCCAAAAGCTTATTCAATAAGGAAAAACCCCTTTCGACATATCCCTTCTCCATCATAACCAATATGTTGGACATATCTTTAGGTAGTACTTTACCATTGCACATTTCCGATACCAAGGATGCTATGTCAGCAAATCCTATTGCATCATCCTCATACATCTTTACAAGCTCTATGAGGACACTAGTTTCTGCCATAGCTATTGAATCAGACTTGAAGCAGTTCATCTTCTTCGCCTTTCTGTAAAGGCATGCTCGTATGCTTGCCTTACTCCCGGGGCCCTTATACCTTCCCAACAGTGATAGGCCAGCCTTTACATGGCTGCAATCATGAGCCGGGAACGAGCGATTTGGGCCGCAGAATGCTGAATCTGGTAGTCTTTTCCTCTTCTTTGTAGTGAGTTTTGCCATAACGGCACCTGCTGTAATTAGTCTTTTCTAGATCCCGGGCCGGCCTTTGTACCATACTGGTTAGTAGGCTGGTTCTGGGATGTAGTCTTATTCTTCACTGAAGTATCAGCAAAAGGATCTTTAACTCCCGCTTCCTTCAGTGGTATTTGAACCATATTAACATATAATTCCTTCTCTTCACCACGCCTTAGCGGGCCCTTCTTCAGGATACGTCTTGCCTCTGGGAATCTTAATAGATTACCCTCCCATAGGTTTATGACATTATTGTCCCTGGCTATTTGCTTTTCTAACCTTGTTTCATTGAACTCTAGACGTACGTTTAGCTCTCCGTTCACATCGAAAAGGTCTGTTTCAGACCATGGTGTTTCCGATCTTACCAGTAGATCTGGTATGAGATTATGGTTGATTGGATCGCATATTGCGTTAGCTACATAGGTACAGTGGTCAGCGAGAGCATCATCTATACTCTCAGCAGTGTTCCTGTTAGCAGTATCACCTTCTCCTATAGATATGGGAGAACTGCCTGACCCCATTAGTACCCTATTCTTGAAGTGTTCCAAGAACGGTATGAGATTTGCTATTCCATCCTGGATGTTGACAACGTCTATTTTCACCCTATGGTCCGTAGTAATCATTCCATTCGGAGCTACATTTACAAGTTGGTCATTTACAATATCTATCTCATCTGGTGTTGGAAGATAGTCATCATTACCTACCTTGGCATGAAGCAGCGGGGATCCATATTGAAAACATAGTAGTTCTACAGTTTCTTCTATAGATCTGAGAGTAAGAACATCATCCAGCATTTGAAAACAGGGAGGTTCTGGGAATATATCATCCCCGGGGTCACTCATGTAGGCTATGAATAGATCTTCTGCTAATATACCGTTGAACTTCTGCTGCTTATTATTAGCCAGATATCCCTGTATCGCCTGAGATATATAATTTGAGTTCCCATCCCATACCCCTATTATCTTTCCTTTATTGTTCACATAGAAATTTGCTGTGTGGGGTTTTACGAATCTCAATCTAGTAACTCTACTTTTCCTCTTGTCATCTACCGCTACTGGGTCTTTTACCCTCTCTCTTACCTTATGAACTATGGCTATGCCGTATTTCAGCAGGTTCATGCCCATTGTGAATAGGAACTGGTTTAGAGGCATCCCACTATCCATCTGTATCCTGGTAAATTCCTGTTTGGTAGTAGCTAGTTTCCTGGGATCTTCTGATGTGAACTCATATCCATTCCTCATCATTGTTTCTACTTGTCTAATGAGAGATCTCGAGAAGTAGGATTCCCTATCATAGAAGGTATCTATCCTTTCGTATAGGTATGGGGATCTCATGATAGTACTGTTAAGCAAACTCACAGATTGCGATCTTCTTCTTTCCGTAAGATACTTGGATACTTTCCTAGTAGAAGGTCGATCCTTAGAGAATAAACTCTTTCCTACTACTACATGGAAATCATCACCCACCCCATTTGAATGTTCCTCAAATAGCTTAGGTGTGATATCTCTTTGCTTCTCCGAAATAGCTTTATCATATAGCTTGTTGAACTTCCTCTCTGTTCTTTTCCTGGACATACTATCAAACATCTTCGTCACCATATCCTCTGAGTATATCAAATATATGCAGCATAGACTCCTGGATTTCGCTTACAGTTACCCCACTCATATCTTCCATCATCGTTACAAACGATCCGAAGGAAACAATCTCCCCTGTTTCTGGGTCTATGAATCTCTGTACAGAGAGATCTTTGCCAGACATGACATTGTCTGCTATTTCTTTGGCAGCGTGCCCAAAGTCTCCAAACTGGCGAGCTATCCCACCTTGTTTATTATCAATGGCATCTTGCTCGTCCGGAGTGAAAAGAGCAGAATCAGATAGTATAGGAGTACTATATTCGTCTAACTTTTCGAGTCCCTCTAGACCCATGAGCTGGGCCAGACTTTCCGCGTTACTGTACTCATTATTAAGCTCTTCTTGTACTATCTGAGAAGGCAACTCATTAGGATCATAGCAGTCTTTCAACCCTAGTATAAGCGCTATAACGTTTCCGAGCAACTTGGATAGGGATTCAAGAGATTTTAACCTCATTCTGGACAACATAATGTCCTGCAGCAGAACAATGTCAGGAAGAGTAAAGTCAAGAACACTCATTATGTTGTTTATTATTCCCCATTTAAGGTTGCCCAGTAAACATAGCAGGAATTTTAGGAAGTCCCCAAAACCAAAGCAGTTATTATTCATCATATGTCTTACTTCAGGAATAGTCTGCATGCCGGCCAGCACTTCATCAAGGGGCCCAAATAGTATATCAAGGAACTCTGACAGACCATTTGATACTACCACTTTGATCATTTGCCACATCTCACCAAGTGGAAGAACGAACCCAGAGATCATTATTTGGCGCTTCATCTTGTTTATGAATATATCTACTATATTCTTTATAACCTGAAGCAGCTTTGTAAGCTCTTGCATATCCTTGTTATTTCTAAGGTTATATGCCCACCTCAGTTCATTTCTGAAGGCATCAGCATAGGCCATATCAGGACAAAATGTTCCTCTTTTCACGAGAGAATGCCATATTGTAGCAAACGCTGTGAGAAGGTACACGAAACAGCATAGTTGCTTAGATGACCCCCATTTCGACAAATTTGCAACAGCAGATACTATCTTATCAGCGTACATCAATATAGTAGATAGTACTGAGTCTATAGACTCTAGAAACTGGAAATAGGATTTACCCTCTATGGGAACCCCACTTTTCGGAAGCCACTTACCTGCTGCATCGTTTATGGCAGCCATCATTCGCTCTTCCGGGGTCCTTTGATCAGAATCTTCCATGCCAAAACAATCCCACGGTTCCTCGCTGTATCCTGTTCTCTCATATCTCCTGTTGTTCTTTATAGAACTGAGAACACTATCAGTCATTACCACGCCGGCATCTGCCGTTTCAATTGATTTTGATAACGTAGGTATGTTTTGAGGATCCATGTTCCCGGATGAGGATGGCCTAGTCTCTATATAAGCTCCTACTATGTTTGCAGCCTGGGCCTCATACTCTGACACTTCGTCTTCCCACGACCCCGGGCCCGATATACCAGTTGTACCAGAAGACCTGGAGGAAGATCCTTCACTTGTCCAATCTATCTGCTTAGCTGTTGCATAACTGCATATAGTTCTCTTTGCGGTATAGTTAGGATCTAGTTCGGATCTTACTATTCTCTTCCAGCAGCTCGTTTGTATGAATTTATCTGGGTTTGATGTCCCACCGAAGTTTATAGGTGACATTTCACAACAGTTTACTTCTGTGAAATCAATCTTTCTCCAACTCTCAGAGTCACATCTCTTTATTGGTTTCTGTTTCGTCTTGCAACTATATCCAACTACCGTAAGGAGTTTTCTCTCTACTGGAGCTATTACTTCGTTAGAAATCCAATCTCCTACACACTTATTGAATACGGTAATTCTCTTATTTACAGGTTTGGGAATCTTAAAGCGTATCTTTATCTTTATCTTCCCCTTGAAGAAACCACACAGATAGCCTACAGAATAGTGCACAGCTATAACGTGGGACAGTTTCAGAACAGTAAGGAGAAGCTGAAGTCCATACATAATTGACTGTGTATAACTCCTACTCTCCATCTTCTTCTTTACAGTATCGGTAAAGGATTTACTGTCGAAGCTTTTAGCCGACGCTAGTAGATCCTTTTCTCTACCCTTCGGCTCATACTTTCCAGCTACTCTGAAGATGCACTTCGCTACTTCTACTGGTAACGTATAGACAGGGTCAGTAGGGGGTTTAAGATTGTTGTTTTCATCTACAAAACTTATATCAGTAAGGTCTGTTATAAGCTCCAAGATATGTACTGGAGCATCTCCGACATAGAGATCTAGGTCTTCTATAGTCTTGTCCAGGAGGAATGTAGCCCTTTCCTTTATCTCCAGGGCTACTTTTCTATACTCCTCGAATTTGCTTTCATAGGATGCTAACGGGTCTGGTATATCTTCTGGGCGTATGCCCAGTTCTTCCTGTAACTGGGACTTATATATCCTTTCCTCTACTACCTTGTCTGGAGCCTGGTCTCTTTCTCTTATAGGCTCTTGTATATCTGGTTTATAAAACAGTTCGTCTTTGTCTGCCATAACTTAACCCTGCTGTTCTCCCTCCTCTATTTCCTCGATAGTTCAGATTTCCTGCTGCTATAGCGTATGTATTTGACCTTTCAGGCCTAGCTGCTTTTACCATTTCTACCAAGTCACCAGTAGCTACTCTACCTATAGTATTATCGCTTACTATGTTGGAATCAACCTTATCATACCCATGAAGACACATCTGAAGGGCAGACAGTGAATGGGTTTTATCAGAGTATACGAACCCTCCTTCTCGCAGTGATTCCTTTCTCTTGAAGTTCCTTACTTCCTTAACAAGCCCTTCCCTATACTCGTCCTCTTCCTTTGGGATAACTAGCTTGGTCTCCAAGTACTTGCTTACTAGACCAACTAGCTTAGTCTTTACCCTCACTGAAATTGTCTCTCTGCGTCTTCCTCCTTCAGGAGAAGTATATACGATATTAACAGTTTCCTTCTTTGCTGAGTCAACTACATTTAGCAGCTTTGCCGGATCCAGCCGCCTGTCAGACAATCCCTTTGTGAGAAGTTCTATCTGAGTTTCACCATATCCCATATCTACTGATATTACAGTGTACTTGTTTTCATCTTCCAAGGCTAGTAGGGTATCCACAGATGATAGTTGGGTATATTTCTCGTATGCTATCGTTTCATGACGAGTGAGCCATAGCATATCATACATTTCGGTAAGTTCTATTATTCTGACACCATTTTGGGGGTTGTTCCAATCAACGCCTATGAACTTGCGTCCTTGCTGATACTCTAGTGTTGATCTCAGATCCTCCATGGTAGGGTATATCCCCCCTATTGTAGCCCTTTCTATGGATCTATCTATTATGTCCTTCTTATATACTGCTCCTCTTGCCTCCGCCCATTCCGCCAAGACCTCTAGTTTCCAAGTTACTTCGTCAAATATGAGATCTCTCAATCTCTTCTCTATTTCTGGCCAGTTCTTCTCCTTATTCGACGGGAGGTGAAATTCCTCTCCGTTTATGTTCTTTGGGTCACTACACCTGTCACAGAAGTTTCTGAACCATGTGTCCTCTAGACCGGAAGGAGTTGATGATGCCCATATAGGAATGTTAGGATCACCCTTTATGATACCATTTATAACTGGCCATGCTTTCTCAGGAAGATACTCTGCCTCATCTATGTATATGCTATCTGCAGCCTGTCCACGCGCCTTATCTGGTTTCTGATCCATAAAGAAGAACCTTGCAACCGACCCAGTGCTACATCTTATCTCATAATCATATTCGGGCTCCAGAGAGTCCCTGGCTTTTATCTTCTTCCCCATCTTATATGAACCCTTTAATTCTGATGTCCGAAGTAGGTTACTGACAATCTCAAGCATCCGGTTCATATGTTTCTTTGATGGGATAAAGACAAGGATAACATTCCTCTGGGTTGTGGCACATTTGTATAGAATGTCAACACAGAGATGAACAGTTTTGCCCTGTTGCCGGCCAACCCGGGCAGCCCTATTAAGCCTAGGACACCTTAAAAGATCTAGGAACTGTTCTTTACATTCAAACTTATCTTCTCCTGTGTCTGGATCATATAGGTATGTTTCTCCCCACAATACAGGATCATCCGCGAGTAATAAAAGCTGTAGTTCCTCGGGATCGGTTACTTCTTTCTTTAACGCAGCAAGCTGGTTCTCTGTGAAGCGTCTTCCCATTTAGACCTCTTATGGTATATTACAGGTATATATTGTAGAATATTATCGCATAATATACCACTGGAGAGAAAGAATGTCTGATATTATCAGGGGAATATTCAAGGGAACAAGGCGCACAATGGGGTCAATAGCTGGATCAACTGTATCCCGTGGGGCGTTATACACTCTTGGAGCTACAGTAGCAGGTGGCGCTATGATAAGAGGAGCTAATAGCTGGAGAGAGAATATGATGAAGGGACTTTATCCAGGAAGTGCATTCCCCATGGAGTCTGGAAGATTCGGAATAAGAACAAATAGAAACCAGGCCGGCATAGATGGTTTGAAGTTCAACTTCAGGAGAAGGTAACAATTTATGCCACTCAATCCTCTCAGTAGCGAGAACCTAGTAGGAATAGCAAACAGTATGGGAGAAGTCAGGACTGACCCATTCCGTATGCCTGACTATCATGAGATACTTCCTGACTTCGCATCCGTGGCAATGCTTCCTTTGAAGCTTAGCCTTTACGCCAATACTATAAGATCTACATACCATATGTCGAAATCTCCTTTTGAGATAAACAGGAGATACCAGCGGAGATCCATGGTGCATGGATATCGCGCCACCACAGTTGATGGTCTCCTAGGTAAAGCATTATATGGTATACAGACAACTGCTACTCGTCTATATCGAGGGGAAGCATTCACATTTGGGAAAACCAAGGACATAGCCCGTAGTGCAAAAGCAATAAAAGACTCTTTCACAAAGGGAACAAGGGACAACGTTTTCAAGAGCCTGCAGAAGTTCCGGGAAACCCTGAAGGCACCTAATAGACATGTAACTCCTATAAAACCATGGAAGCACATATATACAAAAGAGGGGGAAGTAGAATACCTCAGAGCCATGGGTATATGGAAGTATGGTAGCCTTGATAAGTTCTATGTCTCACCCAAGAATATAAACAGAGGTCTTCAGCGCCTCCTAGATAGCGGCCACATATCTTCTGATGTGTACAATGCTCTTACTGAGAATGACGAGCTTGCCAAGAAGATAACAAGGGAGATAGTGGATATTACTGGCGGTCCTTTCCCTACTGAAACTAGACCTATGCCTAGTGAGATATGGCCAGATATAAAGGCAAGGAGAACAGCCTGGGGAGGAGAAAGGCCCAGGACTACTAGAGAACTGAGAGAATTCTATGATCGAAGTGTGAAAGAATTCAAGCGCACCTCTATAGCTGATATAGTTAGGGGAATAGAGCCAGGTAAACCGGTTGAGGGCAGGCATATCCTATCTAAAGAAAGGCTTGCTGCTAGAAAGAGAATGCTCTTTGGAAAAGATGCTATAAGATTAACCGGAAACGATATGGCACAACGGAGGCTAGTATCTACTAGAGCTGTACTAAAACACAACAAAGCGCTTTATGGTAGAGCGTATGGTACTGCTACTGAGGCAACATTGAGAGCAGCTCAGGAAACAGGACTAGCTTCAGTACAAGACTACAAACTTCTGCAGAACTTTGCAAAAGACGTCGGAGATAACTATGCTGGAAGAGTAGCTATGGCCAAACGCCTTAAGGCCGGTGCAATGGCTGCTTTCCTTATACCCCAAGGTCTCAAAGCCGCAGTATGGGGTATCCGAAAGAGTGAAGAACTCATAACCAGATTAGCACCAACAGTAAAAGGATTATTCCGCACAGAGTTTGGTAATGAAATGGATGTATTGAGCAATGCCAGATTGGCTACCGAAAGACAGAGGGCGGTGGCAGCCATACAAAATGCCCATATGAATGCCAGATATCTGATGGGGAATGAAGCCCCTATGTACCACTAGACTGGGAAACCGGAATACCATCAGGTCTATACTCTCTAGATAAATCATGCCTCCAGCGAAACCTTCTCACAGTCCACTCGTCCAGCCCTAGATATGCCGCTATAGATTTATTACTCCATCCATAGCTCATAAGGGTATGCATTGTCTTTCCGTGTTTACGTTCTGCTTCTTCTAGTCTTTCTTCTTTGGAACCTTCTGGTTTATGAAGAAGTGCCATATATCCCCACCTATATGTCTCATTTAATATAGCCTACCAGGTAGGTCCCTATTAGTCAACACATTTATAACGTTTTATGCTCAAATATTCATATAGAACTGGAATAAATGCTTGACATTGATGAAATAGTGGTATATTTATGACCAATATGCTAAAATGTCCACATTATATTGCACAATGACTTGGAGGATTGCATGGCTAATAAGGATTTAACTCTAAGAATGGTAGACTTCAGTAATGTCAAGGATGCCGCAACTATATCTTTTCTCTCACCTAAAGGGGAGCTAAAGTCTGTGTTCATACACAGAGATACCTTCAGGAAGCTGATGACTGGCGCACTGGAGAAGGAACCATCCATGTCACCATCATTGGACCAAATAGAACTGAGGGAAACCATCAATCGGGAAATAGGAAAAGACCCAATAGGCTGGTTCAATAAAGAAGCCAACGAGATCTCACGCAAAGAGGCAAATGCCAGATCAACCTACTAAAACCAAGAGACAGCGGAGAACAAATGAGAATCTAGAGCACGAAGATTCTCAGGTTCCCAGTATAAGAGATGCCGACATAACAGAGGAAATAATCACTGTCGAGCTGGAATCAGATGAACCTGTGTATCGTGTAAAGGATCCAAACAGAGTTGTTCCCCACTATAAGATCCCCGCATATATGAAGGATAATATAATAAGTATATACGGAGAGGAATTCTTCAGGGATAATAAGTGGACCCTGTCTGTCCTGAAGAAACTAAGCAAGGCTATAACATCCCCAAGAAATACTCTTGCTAATGCTATAATACAAGTATGTGGTCCTAAATGTTCCAACAAAGACAACTGCCCATATGATATCATAGGCCGGGCCCCAGTGGGAGAAAGATGCCCTATAGAATCAAAGATGGTTACAATGTTGTATGATGAATATGTAGACTCAGTATCTGAAAGACTAGGAACAGAACCTGAAAGGCTTAAAGAGGATATAATACCACACAACCTTATCATGGGTCTAATAGAGGCCGACCTATTATCCATGAGGGCTGATGGTACTCTTGCAGCTGAAGGGTTTTCAACCCAGGTACCTACGGTAGTAAATGAAGAAACTGGAGAGGTGTACTACAAGGAGGAGGAGGCCATTTCTATACGTATAAAGGAGAGGGTAAGGAGACAGAGGGACCAGATATACCGTCAACTTCTTGCTACTCCTGAAATGGCTGAAAAGTATAAGAAGAAAGCTGGCCAAGACGCTTTGGCCAGAACGGCAGCTCTTGTAGATAGGCTGGAGAAAGTAGTATCCGGAGTGGAAAATCGCACCGTTGTAGATGCCGAGATAGTGGAGGATAATGGTAGTGACGATGAAATTTAACATACGGGTACTAGCATGGCAGATTTATTTCACGAAAACACAACCCTAAAGACCCCCTGGGAATCCTTTCCTAAAAGTACAAGCAGAGATATATCCCCGTCATTTGTGACGTCAATGAACCTTTGTCCAGCTAGGGCAATGATGCAACGTCTCGGAACATCAACATATGATGCGTACGTTAAATCCACAGCTGATGCATACGGGGTAGCAGTTCATAAAGCCATAGAAGACGGACTAGGATTCTTAAAGAGAACAGCAGAGAGTGACAAGACTTTCCCTGGTGCTAGCAATGTAAAAAGGTTACTTGATGAAGCCACAGCATATTCTCAGGAAGCTCTGAGACAACATCTTCCTTTGGGCGAAGCAGCTTTAGCAGAACCAAGTCGAGCTGTCAAGAAGATGGTAAGGGACTATGGTAAACGGTTCCTAAGATCAGGGGGTAGACTATCGCTGCTTACAGAGTTACCAGTTCGTACAATGACACTCCCTCTCAAAGAACAAGCAGCAGGTATAACAGACCTATTACTTCATTATGACAATTCTGACGTAGCTGAGATAGTAGACTACAAGTATGCCCGGGCTAGGGGCGCCGATATAGGCAGTGACCTGTTGTCCGTCTTGAAAGACCCGAAAGAACAGATACAACCCAGGGTATATGCTCTTTCTATATTCGACAACCGACCCGATATAAACACTATCAAATTTACTTACGATATATATCAAGATAACGGTGTAGACGCACCAAGGCGTAAGAAAGTCTCAACTATATTCAGCAGGCAGGAAGATTATGCACTACTGCGGTCACAGGTAGCAGACGCAGTATCACGAACAACATCAACAATGAGAGAGGGGACTACCCTCCTTACTAGAGATAAGAAAGCAAGTTCTCTGAAAGCCCTACTAAAGATGGAGAAAGGGGCATGTAATCCCTACGCTTGCGCAAGCTGCCCGATGAGATATCAGTGCCGGTTCAAGACATTTGTTGAAGAAGCAAGGCGTACCTCGAACGGTGAAAGGTTCCTTGATTCTGAGCTTCATATGCTGAAGAACGTAGATGACCAGCAGAAGATAGCGGAAAGTTCGAAGACATACCAGAGGTCACGGAACTGGAGGAAAGAGGAATTCACCAAGACCCGTATGCGGGAACTTAGTGAGGAGTTCGACCTCAGCCCCGATGTAATAAGACTTACTGCAGAGAGCGATGCCAACGTTCTGTCAAATGACATAGAGGCCCTTAAGTACCATAGAAGAGGTCTTTTCCAAGACCGGCTAAAAGCAAGTGCAGCTGCAGCTAGGTCCAAGCTAATGTTCAACATATTAGATCCAGAAGCAACCGCTAGGTGGATGAGTCCACAGGTAAGGAGGAACATACAGGCATACTCTACTACATATATAGAGAACCTGGCCAAGTCTTTCGATATAGGGAAAGACTTTGCTACTGAAACGGTCTTGGATAACGTTTTCAAAGATAGAGAACTGGCTGCTCATCTTGACAAACTGATGATGACTAATACAGAGAAAAGGTTATCAGAACTAGGTTACTCACTGGGCAAGTATGGAAAGAACCATCCCACACTTGAATCCGACTTCCAATTTGCTTTAAGACAATATAGTAAAACTATAGATAGAAACGTAGGAGTAGCTGTACAAGATTCTCTAAACACCGAGTTTACCCGCCATCTCCTGAATACATCCAATGATAAGCTTATACGGATGGGCATAAACACAAAAGACCTACCTCTTAAAGCCATAACAGGAGCACTAACGGATAGAAATCTTCTAGAGTCCAGTCCTGATATGTTCCTGGCCCAGGTGGCAAAGAACAACTCGTTTGGCACCATTGTTGGGAAGGCTAGGAGAGGGGCTCCAAGGTTTCCAGTTGGTACCCTTATGATAGCAGGACTACTATCATATATAGCTGGAGCAAACAATGTAAGGACCGCAATCCAGAATAAGTATGAGAAACTGAAGTTCTATCTTACTCACAACCGGGACAGAGTAGATGACGGTTCACACGCCTCCATATATACGGTATCACGAAGATTAATGTACAGTGACTTTGGTTCCAGGTGGAGGAAAGTACTGGGAAGAGGAGAAACAGTAAACCGCCACATTAAGGCATTCCGAAGCTATTTCAAAGACATGTATTCTGTTGCGATAGGTCGCAGCGCCAACCAGAGCAGAGGGGAATTCAATAATATACTGAAAAGCACTGGCGTAGGTGTGTCAGAACAGGTTAAGAAACTCATAAAAGGAGCAGACCTTGCTATACAGAACCCAAGATATATAGTAGCTGGTGGGATAGCAGGCATTGCTACGTTCGGCATATTACCACATATCAAAAGTGACAAGGACATAAGAAGGAGCATAAGAGAAAGACAGGAGAGGTTTAAGAGATTAAAGAAAGTACAGTGGAGTAGTTCGTCCCCTTCTATTGAGCCAGAGTCACAACTGAGGATGGGTTACAAAGCGCATAGTCCTATGGGTTCTCCAATAGAAAAGGCACACGCAATATTCAAAGGTCTGAGAAGCTTACCAGCAGAGGAAGTATTAAAGGAATGGAAGGGTCTTATAAACACTGCCAGAAATGTATTCTTAAGAAGCGATTTATGGCAAACCGTTACAGGCCTAGCTGAAGACATAGCTAAGAAGACATCGGAAGTAATGGGCACCGCCCCAATGGCAAAGGCCATAAAACACGTGGAGTCAGCTGCCAGAGAAATACAATCCAAATCTGCCGAGCTGTATAATGCATCAAAAGGGAAGTTGGCTACAACATTAAGATCAGAGAAAGCCAAAGTGGGGAAGTATGCCCAGGAAAGTCAACTGGCCGAGTCAGATCTAAAGTCTACTATGGATACTGCAAGAGAGAAACTGTCGAGTATCACCCAGTCAACTGTAGGGAAGAAAGCTGGAGATCTGTTGGACGCTACTTCCATAGTGCCAGTAATCCCAAAGACCAGAGAGAGGCCATCACAGGTCAGAACAAAGATGGAGATGGGATTCAACACGAGAAAGGATCCCAGGGTAAGCAGGTCATTTGATCGGAGAGCAAAGGTCAACGATGTTTATTATGAAGAGATAAAGAACAATACTACAAGACTCTCCGATAGATACCCTGGAATAGTTTTCGACGAAATGGTTTCACCAACACTGAGCCCAGAAGAATTCACAGTAAGCACAAGATCAGCAGCAGACAGATTAACAGAAGCGGGGGGTATGTTCCTAGTAGGATCAAGAACAAAGGCTGTATCCCCTTCTTCTCTTCTACCAACTCCTACAATAATGCCGGTTCCTGCTTCAACAAGGACACAAAGACCGAGTGGGCATGATGAGAAACTAGAACTAATATCAAGGGAGTTCATGTTCAATCAGCAACGTAGAGGGGGACATTTCTACACAACAGGATCATCTACATTGAACAGACTATATAACGCATGTAACTAATATATCATAGGAGAGTAACGTAATGGCAAAATCTATAAGAGATGATTACAGGATACTGTTTACATACGGAGATATTCATATACCAAGACATGATAAGAAAGCATGTAATCTTCTCTTGGAAATTATACAAGATATAGAGCCTGATACTATCTTGGATGGGGGAGATATAATATGTGCCGATTGTCTGTCAATGTACCCAAAGAACTCTTACCAGCTAACAGGACTACAATATGAACTGGATCTAGCATTTAACTGGATGACTCAAGTGAACGCCGCGGCGCCGGCAGCGAGGAAGATACTTCTCAAGGATAACCACTTTTGGAGAAGGTTAGAGAGTAAGAAGAAGGGAGAACTATGGCTGGAAGATCTTGACGCTACCGACGGTGCCAAGTTGCTGAAATTGGAAGAACTAGGATGGGAAGCCATGAAGGAATATGTATGGAAGAACACTATATTCTTTATGCATGGTGATGATAAGAACGGAAGTGGCGATTGTCCCTCAAATCGTGTCAGAAAGTTAGTACAAACTAATGGGATCTCCGTAGTACGGTATCATACACATGTTACCGGTGTGGAAATACATAAACACATGAGAGGGGAACTATTCGCGATACAACTGGGCACCTTTGAGGATATCGATCATAAAGATAACTATATGAAACATCCTGTTACAAGCAACTGGTCGGCATCGGCTGGAATCTTTTATCTTCCTAAAGTCGGGAATAACTTTCTCTATCAACCTGTATTATTCAGATATGGTAAAGCTATAGTAAACGGCAAAATATACGGCTAGCCTAGCTTTCTCCATGTTTCCGGGGGCTGAATATCATTCAGTATCCTCACGTCCCTCTCTATCAGAATATGTGGGATCTTCTTGAGATCTGAATGCTTGAAATGACATAGTTTTATTCCCTCGGGAGATGATATAGCACCATAATACTCTACCTCTCCTTCCTTATATGTCTCCGCAAAGATATACCACTCTGTCATTACGGGGTCGTCTACGTTGTTGTCTATTACATCTTGAGTAGCCCAACCCTGGCATTCAAATACATATCCTTCTGGTGATGCGTAGAGAGGGAACTTATGAACCTCACCCAGGCCCTCTATATTGTTTGCCATAAAGTAACATATATCCATCATAGTCTCACCTCCATTTAATGCATCCTACTATTGTTCAGTATATTCCAGACCTTCATCATCATTGTTACTATGATATGGTGCCTTCTCTCCAAGTATAATCTGTGTAGATAGCTTATGCAACTCGTCTATGGTTAATTCCTCTAGTCTTATACTGTATCGGTCTTCATCACAATCATCATCACCATATTTCCACTCTAATGAAACCTCTATCTCCTTGGTATCAAGTCCACTTGTTACCAGCCTGTCCAGATTTACTACAGACAGGAGGTCATCCGGTTCCGGCTCACTTTCCGTCTTTTCTATTATAGTAAGATCTATCTTTATGGCCGGCATCTTCAGGACTCTCAATTGATCAGTTATAAGATTGCATAATTCTGAGTGTAATAGATCCATGGCTCTCCGCCACTGCCCTATACTCTCTGTAAGATGATGGTATCTCTCCATCGTGCTTTCGGTTTTCTCATGATCTTTAGGCATTATGTAACTCTCCTTCTTTATGTATTGACACAGTAATGAGATCTACGATACAGTACTCATTTTCAAGGATATCTTTAACCCATGTGTTTTTCATATCTTCATTGAGATGTCTCATCACTTTCTTATTATCTGTTATATCTCCGTTCCGGAACCTGTGATAATCTATACTTATCTCATAGTTTTCTGTCAACAGCCCCCTTGCTTTTGCACACTCCATGCTTGGAATAAACAACTTATATATCTTGGAAATAAGATGATCACGCAGAATATTCGCTTCAGGTTCTCCAAACGACACGTCACATGGGGCAAACTCTTCTGATAATAAGGTACGTGCTCTGGTGTCTATACTGTCACGGCACTCATATAAAACCGACTTGAACTCTTTATGCGCAATAAGAGCGCCTACAGGGCTAGCCAAGACACGTTTATGCAGGACTAAATCATCTACTACTGCAATGTATGGTAATACATCCGTATTCATCACATCTTTCTCCCATAGTACTCAGCCAAGCTATCGGCTTCCTTCTTCCATTCTTTCATATCATCTTTGGCCCTGAGAGCGTTTACTCCACAGGATAAACCAGATAAACACCTTTTCAATACGCCATATTTCAGATCAAGCAGCTCACTAAACTCTTGCAAAGTCGTTACCGTACCTGTCTCCCCTTCTTCTTTATTGTATGACCGTATTGCAAACGGGGCCAGGATACTTTCCACAGTAGCTGCTGCCTTTAATAATGAATCACTAATACCATAACCATTATTATGCACAAACTGGCGGAAACTATCAGATAGACAATGTCTTTGTGTATGCATTCTTGCTGAAACGGGATCACTCGCGGCCATGGGATTATACATTACTTTCAACATATCTATCTTGTTATCTATATTGCACAACTGCAGGAACTGCCACTGTGCTCCTTCCGCTAGACTATATGTTAGGTTTCCAGATATATCACCATGTATTTCCTGGTCGGCCGTCATCCACATTAGGTAACTGTTATTGCGAATTATACCAATATGGTTTCTGAACATTACATCCATAGGAGTAGTAACACATACTCCTACAGAGTAATTGTAGCTGACTGTAATATCCCGACTAGCTCCTTCATTTACCCTGATTTCCCCAGGAATTATCCTATGGATATTCCTTAGCATTTTGGTAGTAACACCGGAATCTGAACTGACTTCGTCCGGAACGTTATCATATGGAGTACTGTAGGAAATGTTCATACTATCGTAAAATATGGGTATCATTCAAGCAATTTCTCCAGTTTACTTACAATCTCATCATAGTCAGCTACAATGGGCACGTAGTTATTCTGGCCACCTGTGAAGTCCTGCATGTCTGTTATACTTCGGTACAGTATTTCCTTCATCCCGTCTGTGTTGAAGGAAACATATATGCCCTTCTCTCCTTTCATACCCATTAGAATGTGATCACCAGAACAGGCAATACCTGCAGCATTGTAGGATATTCTATATTCTACCAGATCCAGTCTTTCTGCTACTCTTCTGAGGAACATTCTACCTATACCACGAAAGTCTTTCTTATACTCTACGGCTATATCTCCGCTTGTATTCCTGATATCACTATACAGCCCCCTTGTTTCTATAAAGTCAGATAGTATTGTCATTTTCTTACCTCCTTGTCTCCAATCACATGGATGGATATTATCCTGTCCTCCACAAAAGACCAAGACTTATATACTTCTACTGTAAATCGACACAGTGTTGGTTTCTCAAACGTTATTGTCATATCCCCCTCTGATATATGATCTACAGATATTTCTGATATACTTATTCCATCATAACGGTTCACAGCAATGTATAATATTGACAGTATAGACACTACGAGAACCGCTGTTGATATGATAGCATAAATGAGTTTTGTAGGCGGTCTATTATTTGTTACGCAAACAAACATGTATCCCGCTGAAATAATAACAAGAATTATGAACAATATCTCCATGTCAACCTACTTCTCTCCGGTGATAATTTTCACGGCTACAGGTTCATGAGTATCCCTGAACACCCATCCCTCTGTTTCCAGGTCTTTCATGCTTATACTGGCAATGCTTAACAGCTTTCCATCTTTATCCACTACAGCACTCGACAGGGTATGCATTACAGTATACCCAGAAGACAATGTGCGTTCTATTACTTTTCCCATGACGCTATCAAGATCCTTTGCTTCTAGCGGTCGGTATCTAGGCTTGCAAATACGATCACGGTGTTCTGGGAATCGGGTGGCATAAATCACAGAAAGATCCCTCTCCATTTCATCCCGTATCGCTATATATGATTCCGTAGTTATAGCATCGTTAATATTTATTATGGTAGAAAGGAACCGTATACGTGAGTACTGACGTACGCATATTCCATTTCTCTTACCATAACCACACATCACACAGGAAATTTGCTTGTGTAGTGTTTCTCGTACACAGAATGGACATGTACTCTGGGTGATCCCACTGGCCATTTCACCATGTGCAATATTACACCCAGGATTTTCCTTCTCATATTTAGCCTTGGAATCTGGGGTATGTAATGTAAGCCAGTGTAAGATCTCATATGCTATTTTCAAAGCTTCCTCTTCGGGCCATAACATAATCTCTTCATAATCTTCGTCCGTGGCGTAGACCTCTCGCATCAGATAACATTCACCATTAGAATACGATATACTATCGAGTAACTTCCTTGCTTTGGTTCCCCTTACTACATAATCATCACCATCTCCGGTTCCCTCGTATATGGTTCTTAGAATCTCGCTCCTTATCAGGTCGTTCTTTCTTTTCATGAGATTAACCAGTACCATATTGGCTGTGGTCTCTTTATCATCATCAGAGGAAACCTGGGTGGTAGTACCCCCGGAGCCGTGATAAGGGGTATAATTGTGAGCAAGATGTTTGAGCTCGTTCTGTTCTTTATTATCGTCCATTGTTTTCTCCTATTTTACTCTTATAACACTATTTCCACCGTATACAATGTCCAATATAGTGTCATTACTCAATGATTGGTCCTTTATTATTCTTGCTGCGGCTTCCAGACATTTGTAGGCAAATGAACCTTTAACCGGGGGCTTATACTCAGTGTTATACCATATAAGTCTACTATTCCCATATCTACGTTTTCCTATCTCTTGTTTTCCTATCTCTATATTATATATCTCTAGGGCCCTGGAAATGCTGAGATCACACATGGCCGTGGAAACACTATCAGTATAATACATTACAAGGCTCAAGCTTACTTTGATATGTCGAGCCCTCCCTATATACAACCTATCCATTACATTATCAAACATACCAGAATCTACATCCAGGTAAGCGGACATCTTAGTATCTCCTCTGAACGCATTGAAGGGGTCACCGTAACTGTCTCTATCGTACTCAAGATCACGTGACATTATTTGCCTCCATTATAAGGGGATAGGATTCTCCAACATGCCCAACTCTTCTTCATAGCTACTCTTCCAATCCAGCCAACATTGCCAATATACCATCTCAATCTCATCTGGCAGGTAATCACGCACGGACTTATACAAAACCTCTACTATGTCTTTGTCCCTATGGCACTCTACCATGGGATGGCTAACACCCCACCTATAGTTGGGATAATAAAACCCAGGGGGCAGCCTATTAAGAAAAGGACCCCCGTCCTCGCTTACTATAAGCCCCCGGGAGTATGATCCCGGGCATACCATCCTGAGGTGTTTACATCCGGTTTTTACCATAGCCATAACATCATCCCTAAGGTCTATTTCCATTATAGTAACTTCATATCGATTTTTATCGCTATTCCACATAGGCTTAATGGTCTCAGATACCTGATGCCAGAACCGACGTAAGGCCTGCCTCTCCTCGGAAGCGTCATAAAACAACGGTGATTCCTTTTCATATCCTTCCACCATCCTGATCCTGGTTTGCGAGATAGTGTTTTTATCGCCAGCGTAGTATGTTACTAGGAGAGTAATGGTATTGTCTGTCTGGTCAAAACCATATAACCGTACTGTTTTAGGGAGTATTAGAGTTTGATTGTTCAATCCATGACGTTGTACACCGGCTAATATTTCAATGTGCTCTGTCTGATAGAATGATACTCTCATATCTTAAGCACCCCTACATTTATTTGTTCCCCTTTGACGAATTCGTAGGTATCCCGCCAGTTATCCCACGACGGCCAGCTGGGGGCCCTAATACCCTCGGTTATCGTATACTTTATAGCCCTATGGACTATTTCTCCTATATGGTAACTTAGTTTAATAGAACAATCTGCGGCTGAGATGGGTTTGATATGTGAAGTAGAAACATTTCCCATGAATCTTTCAAATAGGCCACCGTCCCGGCTTATCATTCCCCCACTGTAATTGTTAGGGCACAGCATTCTTATAGTACGGCAGCCTGTCTTTAATCTGAACATAACATCGTTGCTTATGTCTATCTCCATTATAGGGAACATGTGGATATTCTTGTCGTTGTCTGTTACTATCCTTATATTGGCAACCAGGCTGTTTTCGAACTGCCTGAGAGCGTCCTCTTCAGTTTTATGAGTAGCGGGGTCACCATGGATATCTTCAAGTATCTGACATCTGCTGGATAAGTCTATGAGATTAGCGTGGTACTCTACAATTATATCCTTGTACTTTTCCACGGTAGTTGCTGAATGATTATTATAAGCATCTATTTGGTACGGTTCAGATCCTACTACCCTATGGAATATGTTGATAGTTCTTCTACCGGTAAGGTGTTTTGCTGTATTTACACAGGCCCTGAATCTTACACTTTCTGCCATGTGAAATGATACTTTCATACGGTACCCCCTCTGGCCTTTACCGCTCCTTCCAGATTATACTGAGCCATCTTGGAATTTCTCCAAGTTCTCCACGGAGACGTGTAGTCAGATCTCCTGGCATATCCTATGGCTTTGAAGATGACCAGGTGGAGTGGAATAGTGGCGGACTCAATTGGTAAGAAACCGTAGGGGCCGTTATTCCGGCTTAACATTGTAACATTGGATGTAGGGTATACGGGGGCCGCTATCTTTAATATACGGGCCCCTACTTTTAGGCGAGTCATGATGTCGTCTTCCAGGTCTATGTTAAGCACGGGTATGTAAAACTCTCTGTCAACGTGTTCCCGGTGGGCGTGAACGTAATTATCCATGGAGCGCATAAAGTCTTTACGGGTTACGCGATCTGAAGCTAACCACAGCTCATAATCCTCCCGGGTGCGCATCATATAGGTATAGAAGGGAACGGGTCCTGGATCTTCCTGAGTATGCCGATATCTGAAGCCCCATTCATCTTTCCAGGAACTATGAGGAATAGTAGATACCCCTACAATAATGCTTACTACTTTACGAATGGGTTCGCTCTGTTGGTTATAAGGTATATAAACCACACGGCAGTTCTCATCATGGGATGCAGGTACAGATACATTAGCTAATACTTCTATTATCTGTGTTCTTTCAACTGTTACTACCATGCTGTTTTCTCCATTAGTTCTTTCCAGGCCGCCCAGAATACGTAATGTTCTTTACCAGGATTAGAGAACAAGCCCGGTTCTTTCGGAAGCAAGCTATTTATGAGCTCGAATAAGGGCTGAATATCATTATATATACGGAACCAGGGTACGAAAGGTTTCCCGTCAAGGCTTATGAACGGGCACCTAGGAGTTGGCGCCAGTATACTTATAGTAGAGGCCCTATATCTCAGAATATGTGTTACTTCCCGACCCAGGTATAGCTCCATTATAGCGAATGCCGGAAACGCATTTCTTTTGCTTGATAATATAGATATATACTCACTCACCTCACTCAGAAGGGATTTCTTTCCCGTATAGGTCATTTCATTCCACATCGCGAGATATTCATCAAAGGGCCTTACACGGTAAATATATGAGTCACCAGTCATTCGGGTTACTATGCCTATATGGGTTTCCTCTGTAGTATAGTGACTATAATTACTCTGATAATCACCATTCTTGTTCTCCCTTAATCGTATATCTACAGTGAGAAGCATCCGCTTGTAATCTTTTACGATTTCCTTTATGTATTTTGGAGAACAGCTGCTAATAAACCCACCACCCAGGGAGGGATATACTTGCACCCCACAGTGCTCGGGATCTTCTCTAGGTAACAGCAGGGCTTCCATTATTATAGCCGTTCTGCTTATTATGTTGTACTTTACTTTTCCCATGATCTACACCATCGGCTGTGCCACAAATACCAGGCCCGGCGGCTAACGTGATCTTCTGGATAATCCCATGAAGATATTAGCTTACCCACTAAAGAGTTAATCTGTCCGATATTATTGTATATATGAATGGCTGACATGAACATCCCTCCGTCCCTGCTTACTAACAGTTGATTATTGCCCGGGCATAATACTTGTATACGGCCGGCTTTATATTTAAGACGCATCATTACCTCATCTCTTATATCAATATCCAGGGCGTGAAACTGGGCTTTCTTATGTTCTTTAGTAGATCGGGGTACTATTATTCTTTCAGTAAGACCGGTCACGAGGTTCGTTCTGTCCTTCATATCTATCTCGTTCCATACATCAATATAATCGGGTTGTGGATATATTGTATAGACATACCCGTTACCTATTACTTTACTCCCGTAACCCATGTTGGCATTAGGGCTGGGTTCTAAGGTATTTCCCTTTACTATAGAAACATCCAGGGGTATTACCATCATATTTGGTTTGGGATTAAGATTCCTGGATATTGCCATAGTAACTATCGAGTCACCACGGTCCCATTCAAAGCGACTGGCCCGGATTGCCCCCAAAGTAAAAGAATCAAAGGATACTATCTTACTCTTTATCATAATCCCCACCTGTATCAAAAATCATAGGATCTCTTTATACCATCTACAGGGTTCCAGAAAAGTTCGTAGGGTTATCACCCATAAGATTACAAGAACCATATCCAGGAGTCAAGACAAAAATCCCTATAGGGGGCCAAACCCGGTTTTGGGTATAACGGGACCAGGTGAGTATTAGAGAGGATCGGATCTGCTTGGTTCGAGCCCCCGGGTACTTCTACCCTCGCGCCAAGAGGTTGCTATACACCGTATTGGACGAGTAGACAAGTATAGCGCGCCATTGGGATCAGTCAATGGAGCCGTACAGGTAACTCATACCACCTGGATAACAGTGTATGAGATCTGCAGTTAAATCCCCTGCAGAATCAATGGGTATAGTCCGCAACTAGGAGAATCAGTATGAATACAAGAAAAGAGAAGTTTGGAGAGTTTATGGTTGGTGTAGCTACAGTAGCTTTCTTGGCTCTGTTTGTAGTTTTGGCAGCAAGGCAGGACAAGCAGATTAGTGATGCTTTCAAAGGCAAAGTAGTCTGCAACAAAGTTACTGGCCAGTGCGTATCTACACAGAAGTAAGCTCAAGCATCCTGGGTATGATGTAAAACTACCCGGTGTCTGGGTAGCTTTAAGCCCACTGAAGATGGCTCCCTAAGCAAGAGCCGAAACACTACTATAGGAGGTCCATTATGGTCGAACTAGTTAAAACTTTACTCGAAATGAGCCCAGAGCAGATAGCTGAATTCTGCAAGGCTCACCCGTATCACGCTGCAAAGGTGCAGATGGCTTTAAGAAAGCTTAAGGCTGTTAATGCTGAGCGTGAAGCAGTATTTGGTAGGTTTAATGTTAAAGGTATAGATCTATCTCAATATCGTTAAGCATTACATCCTGGGACATGATGTAAAACTGTCCCTATGTATGGGTAGCTTAAGCCCACTGATGAGGATCTGTAGCGGGATCCGAAACATATCACAGGAGGTACTCTATGTCAAAGGCAATAGAGTTACAAGAAGTCACAAGAAGGATGAAGAGAAGGATGGAGCAGGTAACCACTGCAGTGAAGGACACTATGCTGCTTATTGAAGCGTATAGTGGGAAGGCCTTAAGTAAGAAGGAGGCAGAACAGTTCTTACAGTCATGGAATCACATCATGGCTGTAGCTGATATTCCTACCGAGCTTAAGGCGGAAGTAGGCAAACCAGTGATTGATCTTGATCAGTTGCTGGATGATGCCAGAGATATGATGGGGGAACACCTCGCTCTGGAGGGGCCACCCCTGTCTGAGTGGAAGTAAGTCCGAATGGCGCTTACCCGGGTTCGACTCCCGGGCGGACGCATACCGTAGCTGAGATCGGTACAGTGCATTAACAATAGGAGGTGTCATTATGGTATATCGACACCGACGCATGCACAGTTGTGAGTCTTCACATCGTGACTGTGCCAAACAACTTGTTATACCCTGTAGTATGTGTTTATGAGGCAGCCTCTGGGTATTGAACTATTGAGTTCAATACTATGAGGGTGTCTCACAGAGGCATACAATAAATACAGGAGGTACCCTATGGATAATCATGGGTTACTTAAGTTGTTACTCGGAGGGTCATCTCTCCGGGCATCTGAGCAAGCTGACTTCAGGCCATTGCCTGGAAAGACGCTTGTTTGGAACGGGGACAGGTTCTTTGTATCACCGTATATAAAGAATCAGATCGTCCTCCCTGGGTCTTATGTCTTTAAGGCATTTAAGGCCTTCAGGAAAAGAGAGCTTCGTCAGGTGGCTGTAGATGTTACTAAGACATTTACAGCTGCAGCACTGGCAGAAGTCCTCGGTGTCGAGCTCGCAAGGGATATGCGGAGATCTCGTGCAGGCCGTAGCTATTGTGCTGGCTTAAAGTACAACGGTCAACAGATAGCTAAAAGGAACCGGAATCAGAAGGGAAAGGAGCGCTTTAATCTCAACCTGATTTCATGTAGCACCTTTCTGAGAGGTAGACTCTTTGAGTATGCCCTCAAGATGACAGGTGTTAAGGGTGTAGCATTCCCGGCACATCCTTCCTGGATATCCTCCAGGAGAGCTGAAACCATTCTGAATGGAATAGTTTCGGTGAATAGGGACATGTTTGCTGACGTTATCCGTGAAGCGTGTGGCAACGTATCAGATCAAGAGGTCAACGTCCTTCGCATAAGGGCGGGTAAAGACGGTTGGTCTGAGATCCTCGGAATGCCTGATCAGCTCAAGATAAAGGTATTCCCAGAGGAGCTTTCTGAAGTAGGTAATACTCTGGATGCGGATGGTGTGATCTTAGTCCGCAGAGCAAGTATCCTACAATCCGGGGACTTTGGTCTTGTAAGAGGTCTTGTTCCTATGGATGGAAAGACTGGAATAGTGAAGGGGAGGCTGCTCCACTCCCCAGCACAGGCTTCTATAGGACCAGATGGAAAGCCTATTCCAGAGGAGTTTGATGGTTGGTGTTATGACTCGGCTATCAAATGGATAAAGGTAGATTATGCCGGGAAAGACTCCGTAGTTCTCGACATGACTATCGGGCTGTCCAAGATTGAGAACCATGAACAGAAGGAGGCTTATCGCCTGAACCTGTTCTATATGGTTCTTGGACAGTGGGATAAGGTCACACGGAAAGATATCATGGCTCTTCTCCGTAAAGAGGCATTTGGTAAGACTGCAGCTCTGAATGATCTCAGGGGATCCATGTATCGTCACTTGGATATGGGTCTATCCAATGATGAAGAGGATGTACTTATAGATAGCTATCTGTCTAAGTATGTTCTTGGATATCTTCCTGCAAACGATCCGGGAGTCATAATGGGACTTAATAAGAGGTCTAAGGCTCTTATGAGTGCCAATGCCCCGAGTTCTGTATATGCAGCAATAATACACAGGACTCATGTGGTTGTGGATGGTGGTCACGTTCACAAGCTTCTTCCTGGGGAGTTTGTACCATCTCGTGAAATGCGGGATGCACTTCAGTCTGGATTTACTCAGTTTACTATTCGGACTGGAGAAATATCTGACTTTGTTGCTGGGGTCAGGTATCCAAATACTACAAAGGGCTCCTTCTTAGATCTACGTCTATCTGAGCATACCTTGGATGATGTAGATGGAGTCGTGGCTGTAGTGTGTTTGGAAGCCACAGTTGGTTGGCAGTCTGACTGTGATGATCATGCTCTATTCCTCCCGGGGTATAGAAGCATGGTGCGGGCTACTGATGATTTCGGAATGATAGATAAATCATCGGTACCTGCTGAAGGTGAGCTTACTCCCTGGACAGCCTGTATGCATGGCAGGTGGTGTCAAGAGAGAACAGCTATACTTGTAGCGGCTTACATGAAATGTCTGGCTACTGTCTATGATTTCCGGTCAGATGCTTTAGAATCTGCTATGAGTGATCTTCTACCTCTGGCACAGTCTATCCAGGACAGTGTCCAAGGGATTAAGAAGTATGTTGGCCTATCTGTTGGGGTCAATGAAGCCTATGAACTGTGTGACACAGTTCTTGGTAAACTTCTCATTGGTGACAGGGAGTCCCCTACCGCTACTGTCATCAGTGGTAAACTTGTCGGCTGGAGAGAAGGAACTGCAGAATCCTTCGCTCAGGCTATACGTCAGGTGTATAGAGTAGAGCTTGATACCGACAAGATCTTTGATGTTGCTGGCGAGTTTCGTGCTGACAACATTAAAGCGGCTAAGCCTTTGATCTCCGCCGAAGAAAGAGAGGTCATGCTGCAGATGTGGGCGTTAGCTCATAAGCCTATGGCTCATGTCCACATGGTAGTTGTGGATACTCTTCTTGAGAAGATTGTCGGAACTACCAGGAAACAACTCCATGATAACCCAGAGATAATAGATACACTCGATGTATCTAAGATCGAAAGGGCTATCGTTCTATATGCGGTGTTCGTGCAAGCACTCGTAGAGAGAAAGGAGGTTTCCAACGTAAGAGGTATGAATGGTATGGCATGCCTCTATGCGGAGAGGTTACTTGGCTAATAATCTCGTTGCCCCCTGGGACTCGCGATCTCAGGGGGCATATCCCCGTAGCGTAATAGGGGAAATAATTAAACCAGGAGGTACCTTATGAAACAGGTACAACAAATCAGTCTCAAGAAGTACATTGTAACAGGCATTGAGGAGCATGGCGAACCGGTTACATCAAACAACTGCTCTCTTGAAGGACAGGTGTACTATTACAGAAATGAAAAGCTTACTGTAGTAGTTACGAATGTAGCAGGTGGCGAGTCTGTTAAAATGAAGACTCGCAAGGGTCTGTACGTGCTTAAGAAACACCCATCTCAAAACATGTACACGGGTACATGTGGTGGGTGTAAGGTGCACATTACACTTAAACCAATGGTAGGAAAAGTCATCTATTGGGCAGAAAAGGAGGTGTAATATGTTGAATCCAAAGGTACTTAATGACAGACTTACTGAACTCAGAAAATGGCAGAAGTCCAGAGGTATGAGAGATACATCCTTCTGGCTGTTGTTAAATGAGATCAAGAGAGGTGGCACTAATATCAGTGCTTCAGAGCTTGGCAAATTACTGCATAAAGTAGCCAAGTAGAGCAGGCCTTATGGTGAGTGGTAGGTTCAGACCTACCCTGCTCACATAATGTAACAACTTAAGGTCGTTACCATGCGCATTACAGGGAGGATTAACGGCGGTAAGAGGCTACCCTTCCCTTTATAGGGGGTTATTACTATATTACCGGGGTTCTGTTTGGGGTTCCATACTAGCGGTATTATATTTAATCCTTCCTAATACCCCGTTGTATTCTTCTGTGAAACCCACTGAAAGGGCGTTCTCTGGATTCGTTCAGGGGGCGCCCTACCTGCTTCATACAATCGGATAAGTCCTTGGGTGAAGCTATAATCTTCAGGTCTGGATCCCCTGGAGATAAGCGTGGGAATGGTACCAAGAAGACGGTCACGTGCGTGATGAAGAGATGGTCCACTCTGAGCGTAAATAGACAGTCTGAAATGACGAGGTGCCTAGCCCAACTGTAATCCATGTATCCCGTATGGGAGGCTGTGCACGGCCTTCCTTTTCCATATATATGCATTGTCCCACCTCTAGAATAGTGGGCGGTGCAAAGGAGGCAATATCATGAAAATAGATATGATTAAAGCTATACGCTTTATACAGGGCCTTAATGACTCTGATATTGATAAGATTCGTAGGAATGTTGTAGCGAGGCAAAAGCTCACCCGCATGCTACAGCAGGTAAAGAGAGAGTTACCCGGGTTCATAGATAACCTCGAGACAGTAAGACGTTTTGAGGAAGCCGGGATTCATATCAATATTGAGGAGGTACTGAGATGATATCAATGTCAATTTGGAAGCGGAAGATCAGAGAATCTGGTGCCCCAGAGGTAAACAAGAAAGAGGCAGACTTCGTTCTGTTTCTGGGTGTTATCCTTGGCAGGCCTACTGATCTTATAAAGAAAGCGGTGGTAGAAACCCTGGAGAAAGGGAAATACACAGGAATGTCAATCCTAGGGGCATAGCCCCTTCTCTTTCCATATAAATGAGAGGATCACGGTGTCCCAACGGGGAAAGGGAATGCGTCACTCCATACCAACAGTTGATAGGGTTACTCCCGAAACATCTGAAAGTTAACGAGGGCACGCAGGATATTGCACCGGCTCGCCTCTCTTTTCCATACTCATGAATATTACCTAAGGAGGTACCACTATGTTTAAGAACATAGTAACTAACGCCGTAACAGGACTCGCAAACACTTCTCACAAACTGGAGAAGAAGTGGGTCGAACATAATACCTGTAACAATGCAGAGAAGAGCGAGAAGCTCATTCATGATAACATCGAAACAATCGATCATATCATGTCCTGCCACGTCTGCAGGCAGCACCTGCTTAATGCTGTAAACGCATACAGGAAAGAGCAGAAAGCCCTCGTAAAGATGGAGAAATTGTCCCGGCAGACAGCTACCGTCAGAGAGGGTTAAAACCGAGTAAACATAGAGGGCTTAATAGGCCCTCATCTTTCCATAATAGTGGGATATAGAGTCCCAAATCATACTAACAGGAGTATATATCATGATCATGCAAATGACATTCGAAGTAAAGTCCCTTGAAGTCCCGGACGAGAAGTTCAGCCTGTCAGGCGCCAAAGTAGATCTCAAATATGAGATCTCCGGAGATGAACTCCCTAAACTCATAGAGTATGGGAAAGAGGGAATGGAGTTGGTAAAAGAGATCGTAACCACATTAGAATAGAGGGCTAAGGCCCTCCCCTTTACGTTTCCATACCCATGGGTGAGAATCAGGACTGTCGTTTAGCCAGTACCTGACTCGGAATCTGGATGCCTATGTACTTAGGCTACCCCCTCGTCTCCTTGCTGTGACAGCCCATAACAGCAAGAAAGTACAATATAATCATACTTACTGGAGGTAATCGTGGATTGGTTCATTATAGAGGGAAGGCCCATACTGAGTCAGTCTACAGAATACGGAAGTGTCCTATCTGTAGCGTATGGGTTACATATTATAACTGCGGTGCTATTCCTGATAGGAATGGCAACATGGAGGGAAAGTGAAACGCTAGCTATGCTGGCATATACCTGTTCCTTCATATTCGGAATATGGACCCTGGTAGCGTATTATTACGGCTATCCGGCCATATTGAAGTGTCTCTGGTACTACTGTAGAAATACTGCGGTGCTAGGCGCCCTAGTATATAGCATATCACTGCCTATATGGAAGTATCAAGACCATAAGATCTGGGGCCACTAGGCCCCCTTTTAACATAAAAACACATAAGGAACACATGGGGAGGGTGCCCTTTAGGGAGGGGAACCCATAAGCAAATTACTGTCAAGAATCTGACAGTTTTGCCAATAATATGGGTCTTAAACCCATATAATGACCTGCATAAGTCAGGTCACAAATAATAGCTCAGTATATAAATAATGAGCGTCCTAGCCCTGTCAAGTTCATGTACCTGGTATTGTATCTAGTATTGTATTGTATTGTACCCGGTATAGGTATTGTAATGGCATAGAAGGGGAGTACTGTATAGAGGGACGCACCCCCATATTGTATGTAAGGGCAATGAGATGTATGTAGTGAGGGTAATATCTCAGTATGTAAAGGTAATAAAAGAGGTAATATAGCGTGTTTCTATATATATGAGATTTGTTATATATCTGTATTGGAGGTGATGTTGTGAGAACTATAGAGGTTTATACTGACGGCTCGTTTACTATTAATAATCCAACCCTTGTGGGTTGGGGGATAGTGGCTTCTGATGGGTATAAAGCCCATGGCGCCTTAGTTAGGGACGATATTGTCTCTATGAGGAACGTAGGGGGCGAAATCAAGGCAGCCATAGAGGCTGTCAGATATGCTCATTCCAAGGGGTACGAGAAAGTAGTCATTAAACACTACTACGAAGGTGTATCTGCTTGGGCGAATGGCTCTTGGAAGGCTAAGAAACCGGCCACAAAAGAGTACCAGGAGTGGATAACTCGTGTGAAGGACCAAATAGAAATAGAGTTTGTCCATGTAAATGCGGGTGAGAACCCCGCTGACGCTGAGGCGCGCCTTGCTACAGGGGCACCATGCTCACACTGAGGGTTAATAGCCCTCTTTTCCATATTTACGAGGACATTGATCATAAGTCAACTACATTAAAGGAGGTAATATACATGGACGATTCTTTAGTTCTATGTGAAGTAACGTTTTCAGAGGATAGTGAGCTGCACCGAGTTCAAATCCACAGATGCGCTTTCCAGTTCCTGGATAAGGTAGTACATATGGGAAAGGATGTAAAAGATGAGGATATAAAAGCAATATCTGAGCTTACTCAGGCCATATGGTACGAGGCCTACAGACAGGGAAAGATAGACGTAGCCCGAGATATTCTGGCTCAACACGTTGATATTAGTAAGGCCGTCAATGATATAAGAACCTGGCGAGTATAGAGGCTACGGCCTCTTCTTTTCTATATTTATGAGGACGTTGATCATAATAGCTTACTTTGGGGGTGTTCTGCTTTGGTAGACCCCCCAAATTGGCTATGATAAAACAAGGAGGAAATAGAGATGAGAATGTTTGAAGGAAAACATAAAGAAAACAAGCACTGGTGTATAGTGCTGGAGAAGTCCGTCCATACTAACGTTGACCTCTGCGCGGTGGACGAGCATACTGGTGACCATATCACCATACTTATCGTCTTTAGTTGCAACGGCGAGATAAAATCCTGCCGTGCCGCCTTACATGATTTAAAGAGGATGGGGTATAACCCATACGAACACAACAACGAGTTTGATGATGAAGGGCGAATAGTCATATCAACTAGCAATGAATAGAGGCTACGGCCTCTTCTTTTCCATACAAATGGGGCCTTCCCATTTCAGCCATTGGTGGGGCCGACCGGCAGGGGTGTGGCTGACGCTTCTGTGACAGATATATGGATCGGCTCATACCCGATCTATATATTTTACCGGTTCAGGATCTTGATTGGCTAGGAATAGAGGGGGTCCGGGGGATTTCCTCCCCCGTCCCTGGATATATCAGTATTTATACTGGATATCTGGGGGTGATTACCCTTTCCCCGGAGGATTTATGGAAGTGTCGACAGCATTCATGTACAGGAGAGGGATGTACATGAAAACAGCTGAGAAATAGGATTGTAAGAGGCGTCCGGCCCCCTTGAGGGGGAGAGTGACCGAGCAATAGCCGGAGCCATAGGGAAATGTACTGGGTTACAGGGCTATTTTCCCGGGCGATAATCCCTTATTAGACTATTGACGAGTAGCCGTCAGAGTATTTCTCTTTAGTCCCTCGCGAGGCTTAATTCCATCTCTTGAATGACGCACGGTAGAATGACAGGCATAGCTGTGCATCTCCGGCCGGCTGGCGCCGTTCGCTCGCAGATGTCTGGAATGGTGCGCTCTGTTATTATTAAGCTTCCTCAAGAGGGGCGCGAGTCTGAAGGGACAATGGTACCCCGGATACAGGAAAGGGGGATAAATTTCATACTTATGATAAGGAGGCCAGTCATGGAATTGTTGATAGTAATATTCATAATATGGTTAGTCTGGAGGCTGTTTAGACATGAATAAACCAGATCTTAACAAACCCGTATTCAAGGTATTCCCTGAGGCAAAGAAGGACATAGAGTCACGTAGATGTCCTATTTGCCATCAAGTAGTACTCCCTAATCCGAATAGCTTCAGAGATGATCTATCTCGGAAAGAGTACGAAATATCAGGGTTGTGCCAGAAATGCCAGGACAACATCTTCGGGGACGAGTAGTCCCCTTCTTTCCTTACTGATAGAATAGATGGAGGAGGTGTTATCATGATTACATTTCTAGCCGTTCTGGTTTATGTGGCTTCTATCGTAGTAAGCTGGTGGGCATTCTCAGTGAATGTAAAGAGAAACAACCCGAATATCTACGATAAGAAACTATGGATAGTAGGGGCCATGGCTACAGGCTCAATAGTTCTGTTCTTGATAGGAACTGGAAGCATATGGCTTACTATTCTGTACCTGTTCCTCACAGGATTCGGATGTGTAGCCGTAGCTGGACTTGTTGCCTATATCTATATGAAGAACAGACCCATACATCTCGGATAAGAGAGCCTCTGGCTCTCATCTTTTCCATAACTGTGACTATAATACAGGAGGAATAGCTATGGCTGATTTCTGTAAGCAGTGCAGTATAGATCACTTTGGTGAAGATCTAGGCGATCTATCCGGTTTATCATCAGAAGAGGATACCAGGAAAGGCATGTATGCCGTAGTTATATGTGAAGGCTGCGGCCCATGTCAGGTTGATCACACAGGTAAGTGTGTGTCTAAGGACTGTCTTTGTAAGCATGGAGCCGGAGGATAGTTTCTTCGATTCCTTACTCGTGGTATAATACAGAGGTGTGTTATCCCGAAGGATTTCGCGGATCCAGAGGAGCCGGTGGTGAGCACTTATAGTTCCTGTAACTGCTCAACTGCTGGGTAGGCTGACCGCAGGAACAAAGCCAATACTATAACACGCACGGATTAAGAGAGCAGGCCAGCTCTCTTTTTCCATATTTATGGTATCTCCTAGTATGATGATTGATAAGGGGTCATCCCTTGTTTGATAAACGCTATGATCCCTAAGGGCCGAAAGGCCCTTTCCTTTCCATACATATGAGATAGAAATATCTCGCGTGAATCATTCTTGATTCGCGAATCACAAACAGGAGGGTATCGTCATGCAATGTACGATTACTAGAGGCCAATTCGTTCAGCTAAAGAAGATGGGCTTATTTGATGAGGAAGTTCTCAAGAAATGTGAGTTCAGAGAGCGTAAGGGTGACTATAAGAACAAGTCAACCGGTGAAGACATCATGAGGACGACCATCATACTTCCGACCTATGAAGTCACAATACCTGCAAAGGAGTATCTTGAGAAGGTAAGTGGCTCTGTTGCTGAAGCTAATAAAGAGCAACCCGAGGAAGCTGAAGCCGAGGGCGACAACAGCTACCCCGAGTAGCAATAGGTCATCATAGTGAGAAACAACCGCGGGCTAACGCCCGCTTCTTTTACTGGTACTCTGGAACACATGGCTTAAGATTCGCCTTTCTATATATATGAATATAACTTAAGGAGGATGTAACATGATACTAGCAATAATAGGATCAAGAGAATTCGACGACTATGAATTACTCAAGCAGAGTGTTGAAGAGCTCATAAGAAACGGTCACGAAATAGAGGAAATAGTATCTGGCGGTGCCAGGGGAGCTGATTCCCTGGGAGCAAGATATGCGAATGAGAACAATATACCCTTGACAGTATTCAGAGCTGAGTGGAACAAGTACGGCAAATCAGCGGGATACAAGAGGAATAAGCTCATAGTGGATCATTGTGACATGGTTCTGGCATTCTGGGATGGAGAAAGCAGAGGAACAAAGCACTCACTAGATCTGGCAGAATCCTTGGATAAACCTAACACTATTATCTTCTATGCTAATAGTAACATATAATAGTAAGGAGGACGAACAATGGTAATAAAAGACGAACTGATCGAGGACATGAGTAATGTCATTAGGGAATTAGCTAACAAGGCTAGCTTCCTCGAGGATCTAATCGGGGTTGTCAACAGCACAAAAGTGCAAGGTAGCCCACTAGACATGGCCGGGCGCGATCTCTCAAGTATGGGCGGTTTGGTAAAATGGTTTGGTCAAATAGTAGCAGAGATGATGACTTGGACCGGCTACCCGATGGATCACATAGAGATGCTAGATGAGGCCTATAGAAGAATGGTGGATATGCTTGAGAACGAGAGACTCGAGAGGCTCGAAATGAAAGAGAGGAGGTCATGACATGAATGACTGGATTACGGATAGGGACCCTATAGAGGGTAAGACAATTATACTGTCACTGGTCTATCCCAATAGGACACGCAACCGGGTCACCGTTGGTTATCTGTCCAAAGATGACCAGGAATTTGGTGGCACATGCTATAGAGATCAGCTTAAGAACGCATTATACTTTGATGATGGATTCATTCCAGCATATATAGCATGCGAAGATGTTGCTGGCTGGATGCCAATGCCACAAGGACTATAGGTGGAGCAATTCCATAGAATAGACTATATAAAGGAGGAATAGAAACTATGAGGAGAACTTATTTGCAAATAATGTCGCAAACTCTATGTGACCTTGCAGAAGCCAAAGCATCTATGAAAGAACGCATCTTCAGAGAATGGGAAGAATCAAAGAAGCTCCCATGGAAGAAGAAGAAGCGAAAGAGAAGAGAACTACGGCTAGATTGGTGTTTGCTGCAGTACAACCCATTTGAACAGTAAGGAGGTTCCTAAATGAAGTACAAAGTAGTATCAATAGGCTATCACAAAGACGGCATTACCTCTAATATATGGCACAAGGGAGAATTCTACGACTTGGAAGATGCTCTTGAAGTGTGTTCCAAATGGAAGAAAGAGAGGCAGTCAAAAGCGGAAACTGGTTATGCTGAATGCCTGATACCTATGTGGGAGTGTCGTTGTGGGTGGTTGCTGGAAGACGAGTACATGGTATGCGAAAACTGTGGCTGCCAGAAAACTGACCCAGATGCCATGAATCAAAGGGAAGGCGAACTTGGGGCTACAGATATGGAGAAATGCGATGTATGTGGAGAATACTGGAGTAACACCCCAAAGAGCCTCAGGATTCAGAGGCATAGGGACGGCCGCATGGTGTGCATCAACTGCGCGCTAAAGGAGGCAGAAGCCGGAGAATAGATTATGTCAAAGACAGGTAGAGTAGATATCATTAAATCACTGACCATGTTTGGAACGGATCTAGTTGATTATGAGAAATCAATTGAACGGCCGGCTATGGATATTCAATCATGGGCCATCCGTTATCAAATGAACATGGCAATAGCAAAGAGATACTTGCTATGTCAGGTCAGGAAAGACAACACCAAGGGGGACTAGGTCCCCTTTCTTTCCAAGGTCTGGAACCCAATGTCCCAATCTGTAGTTTCCATATTCCTGAAAATATAGAAAGGAGGACACTCATGGCACCATCAAAGAAAAGTAAGGAACAAGTACTATCTGTGATGCCCAACCACAAGATAGTTGTATTTCATCTTAAGGGTATTTCTCCACTGATATGTCACAGAATGTCAGGGGAATCGAGGGACAGAATTATAAAGTCCCTATTCGACAAGGAACCGGGGAAGCGAGCAAGGAGAGGTGCGGAGGAGAAACCTGATCTTGAGTACTTATACTTAGAAAGCAGGTACACCTTTGGAAAAGGCAAGATAGGAATAAGTGCATTATCCATAAGGTCTGCTCTAATCTCTGCAGCAAGGAATACGGATCTCACCATGAACCAGATGAAACAAACGGTATTCTCTCTGGCTGATGGGGTTGATAGGAGATGTGGAACACCGGTTATAGAGGTAGTTGGAACACCAGTATGCTTACCCAGGGTAGTGAGAACTGACCAAGGTAAATCTGTGGCGTCAATATGCACAATGTGGGAAACATGGAGCATCAAGGCAAGGGTAGAGTATGATGCCGATACAATATCGGTAAAAACACTGACAGAACTGATGCACAGAGCCGGCCTTGAAGTTGGTTTGGGCGTTGGAAGAGCTGAAGCTAAATCTGGAAAGGGTGGAATGAATGGCAGATTTAAGATATCTGATAAGTAGTTTCCATATATATGAACTATGAATAATAGTTGCCGGGTCCTCGCGTCACGATTTGAAGCAGTTCAAGTCATCACAATTCAACTCGTCTGCATCAAAGTTATGAGAGGCTTCGGCCTCTCTTTTAACATATATAATATATAACAGGAGGAACAACATGAAGAACGAGAAAGCAACTAGAAAGAAGCGTGGTCCTAACGTGAGGTCCCAGATAAGAAAGGAACTGAAGGAACTTTGCGACAATAACGACGGTTACCTGGATCAGTATATGGTTTACAAACTGGCCAAGAACCCTAAGTCGTATACACATAAGTATCATGCGTTTGAATGGGATACGAAGAAAGCGGCAGAGAAGTACAATCTAGGAGTAGCGTCAGAACTCATAAGGGAAATGAAAATAGTTGTCATACCTGGAGGAAAACAAGCAAAGCCAATAGAGGTAAGAGAATATGTATCCACTCCAGGAAACAGAACATCTGGTCGTGGCTATATGAAATATACCGATGTTATAAGCGATGAAGACCTTAGAACTGAGTTCTTTGAATCGATAGAGTATGACATCCAACTGCTGAAGGATAAACTATCACGTGTTTCCAAAGCGGCGGTATCCATTTTGGACAAACTATCTGCGGAAGTGGCCAAGGTCAAAGGAAAACCGTTAAGAAAGAAGAAGGCAGGTTAATCCCATGATTAGCAAGCTTATCAATAAGTACCTGAAGTACAAGAGGACTGTAGCCAGGGTCATTTTCAGGAAGATACTCAAACGAAAAGAGGGAGAAAGAGTACCATCGTGGTTACGTTGGCTGTTATTCCCATGGTTAACATTACTATCAGTACAAGATACCATGGTTTACGAACCAGAGACTGATACATATGTCATAGATGGAAAAAGGTTCTCAGCTGTCTTCCTGCGAACACTTTCAAAGGATCATATAGGGGAATGCTTCAGGATAGTAGAAACAGAAAATGCCTTCGACTATATGGGTATAAACAACACAATAACCATAAGACGCATATCTCCGTGCAGGCTCAGAATACTATGTAATGAGGAGTATGATGGATAGTAACATAAACGCAATGAGTTGCCTGAGAATGGTTGGGTATATCCCTATGAAGAACATGCTTAGTCTAATATCACTAAGAGAATCGAAGTATTCCCTTTATGCTATTATCAAACAACTAGACATAAATAGAGAAGAACTCCGTATACTATTTGTGATGCACTGGAAGAGAGAAACTCCAAAAGGTAAACTAATAGATACAAGAACTGCCTTTTTGGCACCACTACCAGTGGACAAAATACGCTCAGTAAGCCCTGTTACAAATGAGGATATTCTGAGAAGACATACTCCCAATGAAGAAGATCTAGCCAATGTATTGGAATGCAGCTCTGAAACTTTATTGGATGATAATGTGATATGGAATGGGAAAGAGTGGATAAAGTTTAGGAAGGTATAAAATGTGGTACAGAATAGAGTTACCTTATGGGGTCTTCGGTCTGAGAGAAGAGAACGGAATAGTTGTAGAGAGCGCCCCTATGGGTAAATGGTCTATAGGTAAGAATATAGAATTTGTGCTTGACTATTACAGAACTAAGAAGAAAGCTAAGGTAATGGAGCTTGGTTGACATGTCAAAAAGATCTCCCACTGTGTTTAATGTACTTAGAAGAAAGTCACTGGAACAGTACATTGGGAAAAGATGTGTACTGGTACCAGCAAATGATAATGATCTAATTCCTGACAGTAGAGCCAACATATATGTGGAATGCATGGATGGGATTGTAACATATGTAGACAATAATAGTTTCACTGTTGATTCAAGGGTTGGCCCAGACCAAATCATTTCTAGTAGTATTGATTTGAGAGCTGTAATTCCTTTTGATGCTATAAGCAGTATAGTACCAAGGCACATGGTAAAGCCAACCGTCGCAGAATGGGATGTAATTGTTGGAGTAAACGCCAAATCCCTAGATAAGTTTGTGCAGGAGGAATGACATGACAAATCACAGCTTGCTACCGCAAGCCCTTGTGGATGAAATAGGTTTCTGCCAGGCCTTAAGATTATGCAATCTTATATCTACTAAAAGACCTGTAGATATAGATGTATCGCTCATTCAAGATTACTTATTTAGGGTATACATCAGCTCTATCCGCGAGTTGGCATACAACAGTGGGTTTGAGATATTCATCCAGCCACACAGCAGTGGTTTTCCAGGTAGAAATACTACAACAGCAGATCTCATTTACGGTATAAGAAGGATAAGATGTAGCGAAACCTGGGAGATGTTATACGACAACCCTAGGACCAACTCCAAAATGTCCGCCCATGTTGGAGGAGTGTATGCGTCCTATGAAACAACAACATATTACGTTACGGCATGAGAAGGAGACACACTGTGGCTAACATATTCAACGAACTGAGGCGAGTATCCATAGAAGATAAGATAGGCCAGCATGTGGTTATTCATATAGCCGGGGCGATAAAGGTTAATATCCTCCAGGAGAAGGACCAAAAGAGTCAAATATACAGATCCTCCAAGCTAGACGGAATAGTGATAAGAACAAATGATAATTATGAACTATTATTCGAGTACTCCTCCTTCATGTATGGATACCCACGAGTAAGAATGTGGATACCCTTTGATAAGATAGGAGAGATACATACTGTACCCTCAATGTATACATGGACTCATTCGCAACCTAAGTCCGGTACAAAACCAACTATGGTTAAGTGTTCGTTCGAATAGTTTATTCGTTTCTATACCTACAAATTACAATAAAGGAGGAATATCATATGATAACCCTGACCCCAGGTTTAATAATGTCATGGAAGCCATGTTCTGGCTACCCAAGAAGAAGAGTAGAGGAACTATTCGGAGGCAAAAGTGAGGTAACCATGTTGGAACTCTTCGAGAGAACAGATCTAGCAGGAGATGAAATACCATGGATTTCAAAGAAGCTGCTTAAATACATAAGCAAGGAAGAAGATTACATCAACATGTGGATGACTACCATGGTAGCATTAAAGTTCTTTGGTATGTTAGATGGTGACGTAGATAGATACGTATTCTACAGAAGAGGAACATATGGCGAGAGACTGAGAACATATCAAGCAGAGAAGTTTGGTGAAAACTGTTATAGGATGCTGAATGTATGCATGATATATGCAAACACGGGCCACATGGGCCCTACAATACATACAATTTGTGGAGCTGCTAATAGGGAAGATGTGGAAACACTAGCTCGGGTTGTAGGGAAACACGGCATTTCGTTGTTAGTAGAACTGGTACAATCAATAGACAACAGGATTCTAGAAAACTATATGATGAAATTCTTCTCTAGTAGTTTTGGATCTCATATGTTTGGTGATATACCATTCGAGTTTCATAAACATGGTAAAGCTATAAACAGGGAAATTCTGGAAATAGCAACAGCAAACTATGACAAGAGATATACGCACAATATCTGTGAAGAAAAGGAGGAACATAATGCCCACTAAATCTAAAGCACCAATATCTAAGAGTCTTTCAAATAGGGAAATCAAAGATGCTCTATCGGAGATTGACAACAGGCTTCTAGTTCTAGAAGATAGTGTTTTGATGTATCAGAGGCAAGTGAGAGAGCTGAGCGAGGACATCGATAAGCTTGAGAGAGGAGAACATCGGAGCACCAGCAAGCGCAAACGGTTTGACACATACCACTTTGTCGGAAATGACGGAGCCATTGAGGAAACTGTAGATGCCAGAAGTGGAGAAGATAATTTCAGATTCTCTATAGGAAACTACTTCAAGACAGAGGAAGAAGCTGAAGAGTATGTAGAAGCTCTTATAATAGCGCAAAGCCTTAGAGACCTCGCAGAAGAACTAGACGAGCTAGAGCCCAGGAGAAGTTGCAGGTATGGTATCTGTTATGATACCCAGACTAACAGCTTAGCCACCGTAACTTTCTCCAGTCGGTATTCTCCACCGTCCCAAGAGATACGTTGCAACAGTCAAGAGTTTCTGGAGCGTGCCCTGAGGAGAATGGGAAAAGATAACCTTATGAAGATAATGAAATAGGCACCATGAACATCACTGATGTAATACGTGCGGCACAGTTTACCGAGCTTAGTAATAGACTGTGCTGTATTTGTTTCATTAAACTGGCTAATGTAGTTGCTGACAAAGAGGTATGGCGGGGACTTGAGCTTGTAGGGGTAATACTAGGAATATCAGAAGATTGTTCACATGTTAGGCTAATATACGACTTTGGGTATTCTTGTAACATTCTGTCTGATATTCCTATAAGATTTGTAAGGAGAGTGGAGCCTCTTAGCCTTGGTGATATGCACAGCAAACGTCTTATTGATATGTTCAAGAGCGAAGCCTTCGAGAAAGCTGAGGTGTCCCTGCTATGAAACAAAGTGTGGATATATTAGATATACTACGTGCTGAAGGTTTTAAACCCTACCTTAATAGCTTCACTCGTATATACTTGAACGTAATGATAACGGTAGCAGGATACAAAGAGTTTGGACAATATGACACCTTGAATGTGGTAGTTCTGGAAATATCAGAAGACCTTAGGACAATTAATGTAGCAGGATATTTTGAAGGTATTGTACTTCTTTTGGGAATCCCAGCAACGTATATAAGAAGGATTACCCACAATCCAGTAGTAGATCCAGTAGTAGACTTTAACACAACCACAGTAAAAGACATAATTCGTGAGATCAGAGAAGGTCACGCGAGGGAGGCGGAAATCTCAATTGTTAATGGAGAATAAGCAAAGATGAGTAATGATAAGGTTAATATCACAGAAGAAATAAGGAAGAAGAGCTTCAGAGCCGCCGTTGTGAAAGCCATAGAAAGTAGTACCAAAGTCATGGACGATGAAGATGGATACTGTATTGTGGTAGACGGTAAGAGAGTCAAGACACTGAAGGGCAAACATTCATGGGGAAAGGAACACCATGCCAAAGCCGCACTCTACCAGGCTGTAGAACATACCTCTATGACTAATATAATGAAGTTGATAGATGAGAGTGGTAAACCAGACCATTATAGCTGTAAAGGCATACATATGGACACCCTAAAAGAGTTATACCATACGGGGTTTATAAAGATCGTTAAGATAAAGGATTTCGCAGGAAATAGTTAATGTGTCACGACATAACAAAGGTTATCCGAATGGGAAGGTTCACCAATCTTGTTGGCAAGATATGCAACGTTAGGTTCTATATGCCAATAGAGTTTAGTCCTTTTAGAATGGGCCCGTACAACAGAGGATATCGTAGACTATCTGTCTTGTTGAAGAGAATATCTCCGGAAAGGGAAACTGTAACTATGATTGCAAATCTGGGTACAGTATACCCATCAATAGTCTTCGATGTACCTGAGCATAATATAGAAGATATAAATCTGGTACCATATCCGGATCAATATCTGGATGTTTTGAACGAGGACGAAGCATTAGAGGTAGAATGCTTCATGGTACATGAAGAGTAGTTTTCACAACCTGGAGAATTGAGATGATCAAGCTACATAAACAATCTGGATCACAACCCGGATTACAACTTGGAGGAAGAGCAATATTTATTAGTCTTCTTAATAATATATATGCGATTACAGTACATAAGACTGTATTTGGGGTAAGACAGTTATCGTTTAGAAAGTACCCGAAGGACATAGCGAAATGGGAAAGGGCCATTATGGAATGGTCAAAGAGGAATTGGAGATCCAACAGGAGCCTCACGGGGATAGACAAGATACATTTGATCAGAGCTGTTAGAAGCGCCCTGTGCCTTGATATGTTCCTTCCAAAAACAATAAAGGAAAAGGTATGCTCACTCTCGTTTCTGAAGAATAACATAGCTGATGTTCTGGAAACTACGATAAGAGAAGAAGACATCCTTTATACATTTGAACCAGCTGCTACTGACAATAATGGAGCACTTATATGATAGAGATAAATTCATTGACAGATAGGGACATAGGCAGGACAGTATTATACCATGCTAACCATGTCAACATACTGGATGCACTCAGAGAAGGAACAAAGAATGTGAATGGCGTAGATGTTGGCGTAATAAAGTCATGGAATGATAAGTATGTGTTTGTTGTATTCCATTGTGATAACAACTGGAAAGAGTTTATGAACTACACAGGGGTAGCAACAAACCCAAATGATCTAGTATTTATATAGACCCAAGGAGGAAGATATGAAAGACTATAACCATGATGCTGAGTCAATGTTTGAGGCCTGTGGTATCACCCAGGAAATAGCCGAGAAAGGGGCCGAGGTAATATCCAACATGATGACAAACGCTGAAACTCAGTCGGAAAGAGTAGAGGCCATAGAGAAAATGATAACCGAGGACCCTAACCGGATAAGAGTATTCGCCCTAATGTTCGTAGACCAATACAGAAAGCTGGCAAATGGAATGGAGCTCTTGTCAGACCTAAGAGAGAACATACCGAGCAGTGGCCCCATGTCCATTATGAGTATGCTAGAGAGCAGAGCAACAGAGATAGCCAGTGAGATGCCTATGGAAAGGCTGCGTGATATAGCAAGGAGGATGAAGGATGAAGCTGGAGATAATGCATTTGCCAGAATGAAGCTGAACGAGCTTATAATGAGTGCCAAGGGGATTACACTAGAAGAACTAATGAAGGAAGACAAGGATGAGGAAGAGGAAAAGGAAGATGAAATCTCCCAGTCCAAAGTGCATTAGCGAGCCCCCTAGCTTGTTTGATACTATGAGAGCCTATAGCTGGTTAAAATACAAGGATAAAGCAGTTACCATATCTTTTGATAAAGCGGTCACGCCAATAGTAGCAACCACTGGAAAGAAGCTGCATAAAACCCACTGGGTGGAAGGTAAAATACAGAGCATAGACAAGAACAATACCGTCAGAATATTGTTACATGTAATGGATGATAAAGGGAACTCAGAGAAAGGATTTATACACACCCCAGCCAGGAACATAGTAGCATGTTTTGGACCACATAATGTTAATGTCTGGTCAAGATATGCTAGTAGCGGGGATAACGGGATATAGTGGAGCGGTCACCACGCCTGGTTTGGGACCAGGAGTCCGAAGGTTCGAATCCTTCTATCCCGAATATTAGAGGAAAGGACATGGGGAAAGTGTTATGAGTAAAAAGTGTAAGCACGAGTACTTTTTAGAATCAGAGGATGAGAATAAAATGAGGAAAGAATTTATTAAAGGATTAAGAGGCAAATATAAAGATAAATTAAATGATACCACAAAAGACAATGCATATGTTGAGTGTCCTGAATGCATGGAAAAACAGCCGGATGAGGCAATGTGCGAAGCGAACTCAAATGCCGTGCTAGACGACCGTTGCCGCAGTTACCAGAATACCATAAATCAGATAGAAGATTATCTCGAATACAGGTATCGTGCGGATACTCAGGAGGAAATGAGAAATAAAATAATAATCTATATAGATCAATTAGCTGCAAACATAACTAAAAAGTGCGGCAATGTCGACTAACGATGTGGCGAAGCCCGAAGTCAATATGTGATGTTGTGTGAAGGACGGCTCAATATCATACGGAGGGATAAACATGATAGATAAAAGACTATTACATTTATGCAAAGTAGAATATTTATTAGAACAACCTGATTTTAGTGGACACATAAAAGATGTTAACTATTGGTACAGAAGGATATTTAACAATAGGCGAGGAATAAGTGCAACAGAAAGGTATAATAATTATAAACAGATAGGTACATCTGACAAGGCAAGGAGATAAAGAAATGAGAAAACTATGCGTAATACTACTGGCAACAATGTGGCTTGGATGTTCTTGTGACCATGATTATGGCCACGTAGATGTATCTATAGTTACATGGGAGGGAGAAAAGATTGAGCTATCTGATGTTGATATAGACATAGATGACACACCCCTGTGGGAAGAGGATGTATTAATCATAAGCTCCAGTAAGAATGAGGTGAGCACAGAGAGTACTGTAAAGAAAGGAAGTATAAAAGAGCTTCATATCCTGTTTAGAAGGAAGATAACCCCTTAAGGAGGTAACCAATGTTCAAGTGTGAAGAATGTGGTAAAGAGGTAGACAATCTAAGATTAGATGGATATCTGTTCGGTGAACGCATACTTGAGGGAATTATATTCATTATCAAGAAGCGAAAGAATGGTAAGCTGTATTGTGCAGACTACCCTAAAACTGAGTATACTAACGGGCTCAATATGAAGAGGTGGGTTCAGCTTTGCAACGAGTATTTGGATGACATTGACATTCTCACATGTCCCGAATGTGGTCAGGATGTTGGTGTAAATCTGGAAGCAGAATGGCGTAATACAGAACCAACTACAGTAGGAGTATCCTCCCTTGGGGGTATCTTAAGAAAGGAGTAATGTAATGAAAAGGTTCAAGACTGTTATACTGGGTTGTATACCGCTCATACTTGTTGGACTTATGTCTTGTTGTGCGCCTATAGGTTCTCATCCATTAGGCGAGCTGGTTTTTAAGTACTATGATGAGTATGATTTCTATCTTAATGGGACTCTGCTCGGCAACAATACTTCAGAATACAACTTAATACACAATTACGCTGAATCTGCTACACTGCAGATACAGACTAGATCCCAGACCGCTGAAGGCGTGGGCTGGGTATCTAGACACTATCTCACATATGGTAACTGGTCACACGATGAACATCTAGGTGTTAGCTTCCTGTTGTTTGATGACGGCTATATTGACAAAATTGTGTATAGAGAAGATACGCCCCCAGAAGAGGAAGTAAAAGTAGTAGAGAAGATTATAATTAAAGAAGTACCAAAGGAATCTAAGTCAAGTGATAAGGAGGAGAAACCAATGACACTATGGCAAATATTCTTAATGTTCGTAATAGCACTTATAGTAGTTAAGTGCGCGCATCTTTTAACGAGGAAGGTCATCTTCAGGTATATAAAGAAGAAGGCCCGGGAAATGAAGGAAGACTGGGATAAATGCGATAAGGATGGGGCCTAGGCCTCATCCACAGGGAGAAAGTACAGTGTTTAAATCAATAGCGAAGGTATTTGTGTTCTTGGGACTTAAGCTAATGGACCTGGTCAAGCTGACAGGGATAGCTGCTGGAATACTTATGGCCGGCGGGCTGTTTGCGGTTGCATTTGTGTTCTCTGTATTCATATCTACATGCTTGGGTATGATATTTTATCACATCATACCCTATACATGGAGATTGTTCCTTGGTTTGTCAGCATATGTACCAACTACTAGCCAATATACTATTATAGGCCTATGTATTATCTTGGTTATCTCGGGATTAGTAGTGTGTATAACCTGCCGTGAAACTATATCAGGATTCTTCAAGGAAAACTGGGAAAGAGCTTGCGAAATAGTTGAAGGAGAAACCAAATGAGAGTGGAATATGGATGGGAAGAACAAAGCGATTTGGTTGAGATTATAACGAAGTTAAAACCAATAGCAGTTATAAAAGGATAAATGGACTATCTACTATAGGAGGCCAAGGATGACTATTGGAAAAGGTATCGCAATAGCCGGAATATGGGCAGCTGTGACATTAGTTATTACATTCGGTGGATCAGACTCAGGTACTAATAATCTTATTATTACCTCAGCATCTGGGATGACTGCAATAATAGCTCTTTTCACGTAGGAGTATACATATGAAAGAGGTAGTAGTAGAAGTAAGGGGCGGAAACATAGTGGCCGTATATAGTAATAGCCCGGATGTAATCGCATTTGTACTGGATCATGACAATGCTGACGCCGACCATGAACTCGCTCTGGAAATAAACAGGAAGCTAGAAACAAAGATCAAAGACATGAAGGAGATATGGTAATGGAAAGGAGCATAAAAGTAAAGATGGCCCCCTTTACAGGTGTGGCATCGTTCAGGTCATACAACGAGAAGGTAGTAAAATGTGTCCTGAAAGTGTTCGTAGATGAAGATTCATCCAGCTACGGAGAACATATAGGTATCGCTAAGTGTAACTTTGACGCGGGCGATTCATTCAGTGAAAGTGAAGGGCAAAGAATTGCACTGGAGAAGGCATTGCAAAAGTTCCATAGGGCGATGGAAACTGAAGCCAGGGATTTAAATCGAACAATATATAAGACAGATAAGCAAGCCTACAGACTTGATGTTGCTGTTCATAAGCGCCTCGAGAAAACCCAGAAGAAGGCCCGCAAGAACATGAAAACAGCACAGGGCGATCTCACCTAGTTTTCCATATATATGAATAATATATTATGGAGGTACTGTCATGGTTATGATCGAATGCCCCCAGTGTAAACAACTCCATCCTGATGTGGACATTTATATGGACGAGAGAGGCATAATGAGATGTTGTGACTGTCTTGGGTTTGCGAGAAGGTCAAATGACCCTAAGTTTTCACTGGACGAAGTAATTGTAAAAGAAGACGATCATGTTCTTAGGATAGTAGACGGAGAGGAAGAGTAGTTTCCTCTCCATCTTTTGTAGTATAATAGTGGAATGAAAGAGAATGAACCTATACGCAGTCTGCTATCAAAGCTCAGTATCAGAGCTATATGGGGAATAATATCTTCAATAGTCATAGTGGTTAGTGGTGCCATCAGTGCCGGCTATGAGTTGGGATCTCTATATTATGCTACTACCATATGTCATGTTGAGATATGTGACAAAGAGAAGATAATAGATCAACTGAGTGATGAGAAGAGCGAGCTGAAGAACGAGTTGGGCAAATGTAGAATACTGGTATTCACACTACAACAGAAGGATAAGAAACTAGAGCCCATATTGAGGCTTCTTCTGGAAAACTATGAATCTTCACTTGATGATACAAACTAGAATGGTATACAGTACTGTTACGGTACTCATATGAAACAAGGATCTATGATCCTGACGGGCCATCCGGACGAATCTCCAGTGGATCCTGGGGCCTGGCTGCCTGCAGTCAGTAGATACTACTGGATTCTAGTTTGTTGGAACGCATCATGGAACCGCTACGGTGCCGTCAAATTATAATTCGTTTAACTACGAATTTCCGAAATTCGCCCTCTTCCTTGGTTATAATGCAGGAAAACAGGTTCCAACAATACACAATGCAGAATGTTTATAAAACGCAGATGCTGCGTTGCCAAAACTGTCTAATCGGAAGCCGATTAGAAAGAACCCTAGATCTGAATCTGATTCGAATCGTGTAGCGATCATGATAAGGAGAAGAGAAAGTCCTCCTCTACAGATTCTGCATTATACAACATTGGAGGAAACATATGAGTATAGAACTAGAAGCATCCGAGCCAACACTGTGTATAGAATGCGACAACGATGGCTGTTCCAATTCCACTTATACTGGTCATAGCGACGAGTCATTTACTGTTCTTTGCAAGGATTGTTTCAATGAACTACGTGAGGCAAAGGAACAACTGAAAAGGTTCCAGAACAAGTTTGGGATAATGTACATCCCCGCCCATGATGAAACCCAGGAGGAAGCCCTATTCAAGTAAGAACAAGGCTTTCCATACATATAGTCATGGAAGCGCAAAAACAAACACGGATGTTGTTCGGAGGAACAATGAAGTGTAAAGTATGCGGAGCTAAAATAACTGAGAAGAATACCGGGAACATGGAGAGTGTATTCGGAAGCACTTCGAAGATACTCACTCCTGCGGAACAGGTAAGATTCAACAAGGTGAAAGTACCTGTTACAGTATGCGTTGACTGCAGGAAAGATATGCTGATGGCACAGATACTCGATGTGTAATCATTACAGAGGGCCCAGAGCCCTCATCTTTACTAGGAGGCGAGGCTAAAACCGAGCCGACCTGGATAATACTTGACAAACATTTCTCACTGTTATATATAGGTATTTATACCTAGACTTTCCCCTTCACGTTTTAAGGGCAAGGGCCGATTCGGCTGGAGGCCGAATCTCATAGGCCCGTACCTAGGTCTATATATGAGTGAAAACAGACGTGTCAAGCACTTTTCAGAATTCGCGCGAAAAGTTAGGTAGGGCTAACAATAAATATTAGGAGGACGTACCATGGAACAAGAGTTTGAGTTTGGTCTAGGGGACCAGGTAAAAGACAGTATCACGGGATTTACTGGCATAATAAGAGCCAGAACTGTAGGACTAGAGGCGGTAAGTACCTATGCTGTACAGGATACTACCTCACTAGAAGGAGATTCTCTTAAGTGGAAGTGGATAGATGGCCCACTACTAAAACTTGTGAAGAAAGAGAAGATAAAACCAACCAAGGATCCTGATCCATTTGTAGTAGAACTTGGAGATGAAATAAAGGATGTTATATCCAAGAAGAAAGGAATAGTAGTCCGCATAACCCAGTACCTTACAGGATGTAATAGATATGAGGTGATAGAGAGGAACGAAATGACCAAGGATACTATAAACCTGGAAGAGTACAGAGTAAAGTTATCAAAGAAAGCAGCCATAAATAGTGAAAAGGAAGAGAAGACTGGCGGGCCGCACTCGGCTGATGAATTCTGTACTAGACAGTTCTAGATAATGGGGTGCCCTATGAAACTATACTATTGGGGAAATGCGTTTATCCCATCTCGGTTCTGGAAAGCGATAGTAACCAGTGAAGATATCGATGGGGCACCATACAGACGTGCAACAAGAACTGAGGTAGAGAGGGCTAAGTCATTAGGGGATAGCGAATACTGTCTGGGCGATGTATCAGATAGATTTCAATTGTCCAACAGGAATCCCCGGTCATAGGAGAATAGCATTTGGCATACTTTATATGGGTCCCTATTGTAATCGCATTCTATATGCTTTATGCATGGTTGTCCGTAAAGAACCAGAACTCAGAGTCTGGTACATGGTTCTGGTTAATAGTAGTTTCAGGACTATTCCCTGGTTGGGCAGTAGTGTCAAAGTTTACTAAGTCTATGACTGCTGATGCCGTTATATATGATCTATGTATGTCTGGTGGGTTTCTGGTTGCCCTTCTATTCTTTAGTAAGGATGCTTCCAGGTTCAACTACCTGCAGTTTATAGGATACTTTACAGCAGTAGCCGGGTTTATCCTGATGAAGTTTGGGGGAGAATAACTACCCAAACAATACTAGGAATAAACACATGGAGGATGTGTACATCATATGAAAGTTAAAGTAGGGAGGAATTGAGAATGGCCAAAGAGGGATACTTGAAACTTGACGGGACTGTATGCGCAGTATGTGGTAAGGAATTAGTTGGAAATGTTAGTAGACCTGACATTCCTGTCTGGATGGTGTGTAGCGAACATCACAAAATGAGGGAAAGCAAAGATGAGTACGTCTTCTTAGTAGTTATAGACCAACAGAAATCACTATACAATGAGGATTTGCTAGAAGTGGAAGATCCTTGTGATATGTATAGAACTGGAGAAGTACTGGCTCTGCGAGGGTTCACATTTAGAGCATATATGTTCACATATCATAAGACCGAAGTAGATCCAGACAAGTTCATATTCCACGTTGACCAGGAATTTGCAGATAGGTTAAAGAGCCTGGTCAATAGAAGAGGCAAGAATTTGGAAGATGAGAAACCAATGATCATTTCCATATAAACAAACTAGGAGGCATACCTATGAAGAGATGTGGAGGATGCCAGAATTGGTTAAAATGGAAGAATGATCCACTAGGAGGAGGTATTTGCTTGGCCAAAGATGGGAGAACTTCGAGCGATTCAGGATCTCAATGCCCACTTTGGAAAGCCATTCCATACAATAGAAACAAACAAAAGGCAGACAACATGCGAGAACTAGAAATCCGATAGTTGTTTTGCTTACCTATAGCCTCCGTGCTATAATATCCCCAGGGTGTTCCTATACCCTTGGATTACACTATAAGACCGAGCGTAACACCATTCGTTCAGTCAGAGAGCAGGAACACCCACCTGCTCTCTTTTACGGAGGCCGATATGCAAGATTTCCTACTTGATATAGACGATGCAATCGATGAATTGTATTATGAGATTGAGGGAATGCAGGACGGTTACACTTCGCATAAGCTCGTGTTCACAGATGAGAGCAAAGAGAAGGCGGCAGCTAGAATATGTATGAAGCTAACCGGGTTCTTTATCTCACACTTGAAGGAGGCAAAGTAACATGTTCTTCATAAGCCTTGAAAGAAACGAAGATGGGGATCTCACCGTCGGTCTCAGAATGGAGAAGTTGGATTACAATGTAGGAGAACTTGTTCAGGCTCTGAAGGAGAGCATAAATCAGATAGGCCCCATGATAATGCATAGAACAATATACCTGGATGACACTATAGCTACAAGGTATAGTATGGAAATAGGATGGATTCTTAAGAGATCTTACGGTTGTACAGTATACGTCTGGAACAACGATGCATCTGAATATGTTCAGCTTAAGAACTACGAGGAGGATTAGTGTACAATATCTATATAATAGTGATACTGGGCACGTTGAGTGTCCTATCACTTCTAATGAGCGCCTACCATCATACTGATGTAATGAACAACGAGGACAAACCCAGTCTCGTAATATATGCTCCAGATATGGTACTGATAGCATGCATTATATTGGGGGTATATAAAGGCGTATGGATACCTCTAGTTATTGATACCCTGGTGAAAAGATTCATATGGGGGCCAGTAAAGAACTGGATGGTCGTGAAACGAGTGATAACCCCCAGGATGTATACAGTTGAAAAAGAGCTGGACAAGATGGGAGTTACAGATAAAGATGGTACTGACGTTATCGTACTGGGACAAATAGGAGGACCAGTAAGAGTGATGACTGTTGATAAAACTGGCGAGTTGAAGGTATCAGACATAATATCTGAGGAGACGAGCGAAGATGGGAAAATGTAAACATTGCACTAAAAGCTGTGTTCTTGGTACAGATAATTCTACATACGACGTCAGTAATAACTTCTATATGAACCGGTATGGAGACTGTCCAATGTATAGAAACAGATACATAGAGCATGCTGTTATAATTATAGGAGGACTGGCCCTTATGGCAGTAGTCCTATTCATGTGAGGTAGTAATGCTACATACTAAGTCAGATGTGATAGTTGCATTAGGAAGGCTAAATAGAGACAACATCCTGAATAATAGAGCTCAGATAGTTATAAGACGAGGGATTATTGTAAGACTCCTTATGCTGGCTGAACCGGCAATTGCTGTGTTCCTCCTCCTTGGAGTTCTGTTTATGGGGTACCCTGACTGGATAGCTAGTGTAATACATACTATGCTATGGATAGTATTAGTTGCTACTACCATGGAATATACTGCACTTGTATTTATGTATAGAAATGTTCCAGACCTGGTGGAAGATACGATTAGCAATCCTACTAGATGTGGAAATATGTTTATTGCACTACGCAGATTGGCTGTGTCAGTTCCGAGAGTAGTAAGACTGTTCATGGGCTTAGCAACTATAATACTGCTCCATGAGTGTGGGTACCCAGTAGAAAGCACCATCCTTCTTTTGATGTACATCGTAAATGTATTTGTGTCATTAGTGTATGTAGAAACCGCTTTACGGAATATAGATATGATAATAAGACACAGGGAAACTACTACATATATGGAGAAAGCAAAGAATGCGAGTATTAAAGTTCCTGATTCACAGGCTAGACACTGAAGCTGATGATTTCCTAGTCAGAATAGCTGATAAGTACCACTATGAACTATCAACTAGAGCAGTAGTGGGCCTTACTCCAGTGTACGGGCTATTCCTAAGAGTGCTAGAAATAGTATTATTGTCACTTATCCCATCAGGGCTAATACCGCATATAGCTGTACCAATAGTAGCAACGGCACAGGTAGTATCGTTAATAATCATAGTGTTTGCAACATACGTAATGGCAAGGGAAGCTTTACCTGTGGCTAGTGGTAAAATAGAACATGCAGCAGAATACCCGGGACTTGTGGCCATATGGTATCATTTGGAGCCGTCTGTAGGATCACTGCTTGATCATATGAGTAAAATAGCTATATATATTTTGCTGTATAATTGTGGTATAGAAACGCTGTCCATAGCTATGGGCATTGTGTTTGGATTATGTTTGCTTGTAAATATGGTAGTGCATGATATAATAATAGATAACATCAGCAACAGTCTGGAAACTGTTGAAGATGATATAGAGCAGGGTAGTTCAGCTGGTTAGAACGCAAGATTCATGATCTTGAGGTCGTGGGTTCAAGTCCCACCCCTGCCAATCATCAATATAGGAGTTGCAAAATGGCAACTAGGCCAACCACACCAAGACCAAGGAGACAGGGCAGCACCAGGAGAGGAACTGGGAGAGGCATCGGAAGAGGAGCAGGACGTGGCCTCGGAAGAAATACAGGGGGATGCTCCAGGGGTGGCCCGGGTTACGGTCGCGGCGGGGGCCGCGGGGCAGGGACAGGCAGAAAAGGCTAGATCCAACAATCAATGCGGTTTACCGGATACCGTGCGGGTAAAGGCAGCGGTATCTCCTAAATATACATAATCGACACCTATGATAATAGCCTGATCGATAGACTGGTTAAGCCCATAGGGTACCTCCATTTAGAATATGTTCGCTATTCTCATGGGAGAACCGCTTCGTGCCTTCTCTCATGGGATACACTCTTTCTACTAAGGAATTATAACATGATAAATGAAGAAAGCTTGCCCATACTGGGGCAAGAACCAGAAGAGGTGAAACTTCCTCACCCCAGCGATCTTATGCGAAAACTGGGAGGAGCGGGAATAGAAGATCTCCCCCTGACAGATCTTATAGCTCTTGGGTTTACAGACACAAGGAGAATGGAGTTCTATATAAGTGATAAGGACGGTGGGTATTATGTGAAGCTCCTACCCCATCATGAGTTTATAGAAATATCATGGAAGAAGAAATGGAAACAATACTGGAAAGATCTAGATGAAGCTGAGAAGCAGAAAGAAGAATTCCAGAGTGTGGGGTCCAATATGGGCGTGGAAATGCCCGTAGTGCCGGCCACCCCTAAGCGATGTGTATGGACAGACAAAGGACTTATGACAAGCATGGAGACTTTCCAGGATAGGCATTATGACCATCTTTTTGATGTGATGCATGAGAAGGTTCTCAGCATGATAGATCTATTCCCGGGCAGCAAGAGAAGGAAAGAGGCAGACCCGTGGGCCTGATAAAGGAGGGGACATGAAAGTGTATATACCTGGCGGATTATTCACGTGCATAGGAATAGCAATACTGCTCATATTTCACTCAGATACCGCTCTCCTAATAGGATGGATACTCATAATAGCTGGAATCATGGGGTTCCATATTTCCTGGTAGCAGGAGAAACGTGCATGATATACAAACAGATAGCAGATACATGTGGTATGATGTTTCTATTGAAGTATAGACATCATGTAGACATGCTAGCCAAATGCATTGAAGAGGAAGCTATTGTGAGGATAATACCAAATGGATATGGCAGGGATAATGAACAGATTACATCCATAGAGGGGATAGTATGTGATATTGGTGTTGTTGATGTACCAACTCCTGATATAGTTATAGCAGTGGAAGAAACGGATTCCAAGGGAGTAAAGACGCTGAAGAGGGTATTAGTTAATATAGGTCATATATGGTACATCAGAAAACGTAATCCTAATGCCATAGAAGATCAGTTCTTGTGGCGCGATGTTAGACACATTCACGAAGATTACCATAATAATAGATTTGTCTCTCCCTTTCACGCTTCAGCATAATGAGAATAATAACATAGGAGTAATAGTATGGGAACTAATTTCTATACGTACGATGGAACACACATAGGAAAGAGGTCAGGGGCTGGTCCATATTGCTGGGATTGCAAGATTACTCTATGTAAAGAGGGCCAGGAAAAGGTACACCATGGTGCAAACGTAGAGTGGTGGGACGAATGTCCAATATGCCACAAGCCCGTGCTCGGAGAAACAGTACTTTTAGCTAACGATATGCATGGAATAAGACTATGCTGTTCATTCACATGGGCAGTAGATAAGCAGATCATATTGGATATATCAAAATGGAGATGGCGCCCAATCAGAGATGAGTATGGAAGACGACTCTCTGTAAAGAAGTTTGAGGAAATTCTAGCCGGATGTCCAATACAATTTACTCATATGATAGGAGAGGAGTTCTGTTAACGGGAGGTTAACATGTCTGTAAGTGAAATAGTAACAAGATCCATAATAGAGATAATGAGGAATGAACAGACTCTAGTATGGAAGTCAAAGAGGTTTGGATTAGATAAGTGCAACTTTAACAGAAGAAAACCGTATAGTGTTCTGAACCAGCTGCTTTTGTCTGGAGATGACAACAGGTTTTATCTAACAAGAAAGGAGATAAAGTCCCTGGGGAAGGTATACGACGCCGGATGCAATAAACCTATAATAACTTTCTGGAAGATATATGAGAAGGAAACCGGGAATATAGTGAACGGTAAACCAGAAGTACAGAAAATACCAGTCCTGAGATTCTATAACGTGATTGGAATAGATAATATAATAGATTTCGATCAGGATATTTCTCCTCTTGATATGACTCCCGATATCCCCATAGATGAATTTGTATTTAGATCTGGTGCAAACTTCCAGGTTAGAGACAACCTTACTGTAGCAAAGTACGACCCAGAGACAGATACTATCTTTACTCCCCCAAAAGAGGACTTCGATGATGTGAACGAGTACTATTATGATCTCACCAGTGCATTAGTACGTTGGACGTCAGGGAAAGATAGGATAAAGGGAAGGGACCCTGAGGATACAAATAGGTTCGGGATGGAAAGACTCATATCCGAAATAGGAAGTGCCATGATTCTCAAAGCGTATAATATGACATGGGAAGATAGGATTGGGGATACAGCTCTACATGTCATAAACGGATGGTGCAATGCTATGGAGGAAAATGAGAACCTGATAATATACGCAGCATCACGTGCCGAGAAAGCTGTATCGTTCCTGAGAGGAGAGAAAGATTTCGAATCCGTAAACGTGTTCGATGCTATTAGAGGTCTTGCCACATAAACAACCCACCAAAATATTGCTTGCATATAAATCCCCAGGAGGGTATAATTTCATATTATACCCGGGAGGGAGTAACATGAACGAAAAAGCAGTATTAGACCTTTACCGACATCTATCTGGAAACCCAAAGGCAGATCTGAAAGATCTGGCAAAGGCATTCAAACAAGTAGGACATAGTCCAGCTGCTGTGATGGAAACCAGTCCATTTGACATTCTGAGGTTAAAAGATGTTATGGACAAACTTGACAAGCTCGAGAAAATGGTTGATCTGCTTGTAAATGGTACAACCAGCGTAGGAACACAGACATGGGATAGGACTACCTTTGATGACTCTGGTGCACCCGCAATAAGTTACCCTGGTTCTGTAATAGAATACCCAGTCATAGCTCCACACGGGCCATATGACCAAATAGACAGTGGTAATATAATATATTCCACGTCTAGTAACAGCACTAGTGATCAAACTTTTGACCACGAGTAGTAAGGAGAAAAGACATGCCTAATGTAAGGTACGAGCAGTTAGTTTCTGGTACCGAACTACAATACATTAGGAGGATTATCGATAAGAGAGGACCTGACTGGAAAAGCGTAAGGTGGAGAACACAAGATGGTGAAAGCCTATTTGTAAAAGACATGCACGACCAGCACCTTATGAATAGCCTTGTATTTTCAATAAAGAAAGGCCAGGCCCCAGCAATAGCTCTTACTGCAATGGAAGCAATCTACAGGGGGTTCATAGAACTTCCGGTGACAGACCTTCTTTCCTCGTTCATAGATACAGATATGGCAATTGCTGCAGCTACGAAGTGGAACGATAAAAGGATGAAGGAGGAGAGGGAAAAGGCAGACCTGGCATCATTCATGATGGTGGAAATAATGGCGGAGAGAGAAGAGGACATAGAGGAAAGTACTGTCAACCAACCAAAAGAATAAAACCTACCGACAGAAATCCAAATCACATGAATCATGCTCTTTTCCATACAAACGAATATTAATATGGAGGAAGACCATGAACAAAGCAGAGTTAAAAGAGGAAATCATTCCTCTCGCAAATGAGGTATTTGTTACTTCACCAAAAGAGGTCGCCAGCGAGAACAGATCCGAGATTGTAAATGCGGAGTTCAGCTGGAGGGGTATCAAGTTCAAAGTTCTGGGCCAGAATTTGAAGAAGATCGACAGAAGGACAAAATCTCTTACCAAGTTTGCCAAGCTGGCACAGGATCACGAAGTGTATTGGCTCATTGATGACTCAACCAACGAATGGTACCTTGTAGTTGATGGTGTCTGGGTAAGCAAGAAAGGGGTTGACGATGAAGGTAAGCTCCTTGCAGAATCAGCACTATAAAAGGTATAATGTATGAAATGGTGGCGAGATAAGAAGAACTGGAAAAGGATGGCGGTTGTAGGAGGAATCCTACTACTGCCTACCCCGGTTATCATATCCGTTGGCATAATATACTTCGGAGGACGGAGAATAGGATTATGGAAACACTCGACTTCTTGAGAGCCCAGTTTGAGAGAACAATACTTGAATCTATGGCAGTTCTGCTGGAAGACCTGAACATCAGGCTCAGCCAGCAGGACTGTAATCCTTCACAGTTAGTGCTTAAGGCAGAATCTGGTAGACTAATAGGCCAGATAAAGTTCCTTATGGGACTACCGGTACAGCTAGGACCATGTGGGGCAGATACTCCCCAGGCACCTGGCCTTAAAGTTGATGCCCATGCACGAATTACACAACCATCCAGGATAGTACAGGGAATAGTAGATGGATCTATAAAGCAGAAACCGTCAGGGGATGGTGACTCTGACAATATCAGCTTCGGTATGGGAAAAGTGGAGATAACCGAAAACGATGAGGTAGTCGACGAGATTCTACCCGACAACGTCACACCGCTAAAACGAAAGACTCCATCACCTAAAGAATAACAAGGCTTTCTTTATAAATGACTTAAAACAACCTACTCGAGGTTGTTGAGATAATACCGTCGAAAGACGGGGCGGGGGACCCTCCTCTCGCCCTCAAACATTCCCTACTCACATACTAAGGGGCCTAGCGCCCCTCTTTTTCTCTATAAATGAAGAATATGCATCCATTACGGATGCAGGTTCTGGGCCCAGAATGGGTCAAATCTCGTTAAGGAGGATGCACCATGGAAGTTTCTGTGAAAGTTAACAAGCCGACTGAGGAAAAGCTCACATTTGAGATACGCGAGGCCACCACAGGTGAGGGAAAGGGATACAAGATAATCGACGCTGAAGATTATCAAATCGCGATCTTCCCGAACAGTAAACAGGCTGATCCTACCAAAGGATCTCATCTGGTTGCTAATGCCCGCATAACCCTCAAGAAGGCAGGTATCACCTTCCAAACTCCGGTTAAGAAACTGAGAGATTCAGGTGAACTGCTCGCCGGCCAGCCTGCAAGGCTGAATGGTCACAGAGCTGTTGTATCTGAGTGGGTCTCTGACAAAGACGGCAATGGCATGCCCATACCCGGAAAAGGCGAAAGCTTTGAAAGGATGAGCATTCCCAACAGTGTCTACAAAGAGATCATGGCTCTGATCGCTGCTGCTACTGAGTAAGCGCCATAAACATCCAAACTGCACAATAAAGAGGGGGTAACCCCTCTTCTTTTCCTTCCAGAAGTTGCCCCATAACCTTTTAACATGGTAAAATAGCCACCAAAGAGGACTATGTAAATCGGAGGATATTTTACTATGCCAACATACGACAAGAAGTGTAATATTTGTGGGTTCGAGAAAGAAATGGTGTTACCAATGGATCACTTACCTCAGGGGTGCTGTAACCCAGACATAACCTGTTCAGGAGTAATGGAGACAGTTTTCAGGAAACCCCCTGCGGTAACCCGGGCAGCTTGCCCATCCAGGAACGGATACAACAAGGACGGGATAACCTACAAAGTACACGAAAAGGCACACAAGTAGGTTAACTATGGCTTCGATTGTGTTCGATTCATATCTACATGATTCATTGTCTGGAGATACTAAGGTATTAGAGGACGATCTCATGTGTGCTCTTATGACTTCCTCGTATTCGCCGGACACATCAGATACTGTTTTCGACGATACATACGAGGTAAGCGGGACCGGTTATACAGCCGGGGGTAAAGGAATAACAGGTAAAACTGTCGTGGATGGAACGCTAAGAGTATCCCCAGTAACATGGCCAGCCAGTAGCATAACTGCAAGGTGGGCAGTCATATATAACTCATCCAATTCCAACAGACTAATAGCTGCCATAGACTTTGAAACAGACAGAAGGTCCCTCAGTAGCAGTTTTACAGTGAATTGGACGGCTAGCGGACTTTTACGTCATAGGAGCTCATAGTGAAACTTGGTCCTGGATATTATGAGGCTTTACGCCTGCTGGCATCAGAGACAGAAACCTATGGTGAATTTGCACTGTCCAATCATATGCCAGAGAATATCACTCTGAGTGAAAGCGTAGGGGTTGGCGCCATAGCAACAGCCCCATCAGATGTACAGGCCCCTACTGGGTCATTATTGGTCCAAACAACTCCAGCGGGACTATGGATAAAACATGGGCAGGGCTCAGACGATTGGACTAAATTCATGTTATCTGGTGAGCTTTCTCTTGGTACTCCTTTGTACGACTCAGGAGGAATAACCGGCCTCCTATACGATAACATATACCTGATTACAGTAAACGATACTCTTACAGTTGACTTCGAAGAGGGATATAGCCGGGTCCTAAGTGGTTTAATATCCGAAGGATTCGTGAAAAATACCACATTGCAATCGGAGCTGCTAGAGCTGGTCAGAAAGGACGAATTCGAAGAAGATGGGGGAATTCTTACTAGATCAGGAGAAGCCAATTTAGTATCTATAGCTCCAGGAAACGATGGATATTATTTGAAGTCTAACGGGCCCGGGAAATGCCCGGAATGGTCCAGTATAGTATCAGATGTTGTAAACATAGTATACCCAGTAGGAAGTTTCTACGTTCAGTACCCCGATGCCAATACAAACACAACAGCAGATGCATTCCCAGATGCTAAATCACCAGCCGTGTTATTTGGAGGAACATGGGCAAAGCAATGGGAAACAGAGGGAAGTTTCTTCAGAACAGAAGGAACTCCAATATCCGGAGAAACTGAGACAACAAATAGAACAGATGGAAGACAAACAGATTCATTCATGGCCCACCACCACGCTACTACAAATCCAACTCATAATCACCCAGTAGCTGCCGGCACAAACTTCCTATACAATGATGGTAGTAAGCATGCAGCAGCTGGATCTAATGTCTATGGTGGAACCGGTCTAGCTAATACGACAGGAAACAGAGCTACCGCAGTAACAGCCGATGATGCAGAGACAGATGGCTCGCACGGAACACCGAGAACAGGATATGAGACAAGACCTATGAATAGATTAGTCAGAATTTGGAAGAGGACAGCATAGATATGGCAAACTGGTATTGTGTTGTGAAAGATGACATTATCATAGAGGTGTATCATACTTCTGACGGCGAAGTTGGTGTACAATCCAGCACACAGGTAAAGGATTACGATAATATAATAAAGGTCCCAGATGGATTCGAAGGATACCCGGGGCTAAACGTGAACGAGCTTGATGGCAAGAGTGTAAAACCAATAGTCCAAAGGATCAACGAGGGGTATAGAACCATCCCAGAAGGGTTTGAGATAGTAGATGAACAACTCGTTAAAATACCAGATGACGAACCAGAAGTAGACCAGGAGGTAGCTGAGTATAATCAGCTGATATCCAATACTCTTATAAATATGGCAGTGGAAAGACTGGGGGATATATTAGATCAACCAATGACCGACGAAGAATATGATCTTACAATACTCGACATGCTAAAAAGAATAGCCGAAGAGAGAATAGAAGAGGACTTTATAAGGAACATAGAAGAATAATGAGGACCATAAGCTTGACACAACTAGCACAATTCACGGCCTGTCAGAACAGAATAGATGAGTTCAGAGTACGAACCGGGGAAGAAAGAGAAATAACTAGGGAATTTGTCAAGACTTACTATTTCTACCCATGGACATGGGCGGGTAAGAACTTACTATCAGAGGAATACGCAGAGGAATTCATCAGAGTACGCGAGCAATTCATAGAAGAACACAAGGAGAACGCAAGGGGAAAATCTATAAGCGAGAGGAGGAAACTGAGGAAGTTATTGAGATCTAGAATAGCACTTCTGTTCTGCGAGCTGTATAACGATATATATGATTTCAAACTTGGGGAACTAAGCCCAGAATCTGTGGCAAAGCTGGAGGAGAAAGATGAGTAACAATAAACCACTCCCAATAGATGAGCAACTGATAAAGCTGGAGGGTACCAGAGAATTATCACTAGAGAAGAAACACGAGACATTGAGAACAATGTTTACGGAAGAAACAGGGGAACCGTATATGATAGAAACTGGTTCCTTTTACACTGTGAACCTCAAATACTATAACTGGCTAGAATACCACATGGTTACAGATGGTTTACCGTGGTAGAATGGAGGAGATATGAATGATAAAGAGAAAGACATAAAAGTGAAAACCGAGAACGGAAAGGACTATATGCACGTAGATATGTCCAGAGGTAAGAGGAAGGTTGATAGGGATAAGACCAAGGAAGGCTTGAGAACGTTCTCACATACGTGCAGAAATGAAAGGGCAGTAGTAGATATAACCGGGACTACCTCTAGAGAAATGCTGGACATATTGAGATCATTGGTATCTGGAGGGTTGCCAGACAAGACCGCGTTCGTATTGAAATCTGACAAACATACTAAGAACCACCCTCTTACAAAACTGGCAAACAAGGCTGGGAAGGAAATGCTCTTCTTCAGTAAGATCAAAGACGCGGAAGATTGGGTAACAGAGCAACTGGGGAAACACCATGTTTCTAGATGACTATGTATTTAATATAAATGACTTTGTCTGTGCAGATCCTACCGATGAAGTAATTGCTCAAGCATATATGGATCAGTTTGTCGCCTTTCAACTGAAGAAGCCGAAGAAACCTTATGATGAGATAATATACGAGGCAATGGGTGGTAAGGATAATTACAAAGAAGCAAAGAAAGAGATCAAGAAATGGGAGAAAGAGATAAAGAAGAACTTTCCAGATATGGTTCCTCAGACTGACGTTTCAGACCTTGAAGATGAGGATGAAGATACTATAGATGAAGTTCCGCTTCCATAGGGGTGTTTAATGCCTTATTTTATAGATGATATCAAAAGCAGGATAGCAAAAGTCAAAATTGAGGAAATTCCTGTCGGGGGTATAGAGATATAATGTTAGAATGCGTAAAACCTAAAATAGTTGGTGGTTCTGAAGCCTATGAAAGACCCTCGGACTGGCTCGATTTAACTCATCCTACTGACGGCGAAGAGAAAGTAGTCGGATTGTATGCAGTCTATGATACAGACACCAATTTCTGTGCGATAAAATGCAGAGGTGCATATACCGTAGATTGGGGGGATGGTTCCGCACCTGAGAACGTTGCAGATAGTGTGACTGCGGAGCACAATTATGACTATGCCGACCTGGGAGCAGAAACTGAATGCAGTAGGGGATATAGACAGGCAATAATTACTATTACTCCACAGGGCGGGAGTAATCTTACGCAGATCAATTTTGATGAGCGACATAGTAGCGATAATCAAACTTATAGAAATTGCTGGCTTGATATAGCAGTCGCAGGATCAAACATTACAAATTGTAAATTTTACCAAGGCAATTCTTCTAATTCAGGTATGTTAGAAATATTTGCTTTTGTTGGCACTTGTATAATAACAGATTTCTCATATATGTTTTATAAGAGTTATACTTTACAATCTATTTCTTTATCTGATACAGGATCAGGGACTGACTTTTCATATATGTTTTACCAGTGTTTCTCTTTACCAACAATTCCAGAACTTGATGTTAGCTTAGGAACTAATTTTACAAATATGTTTTATCAATGCCACTCGCTGAGAAGCGTTCCTGAATTGAATACGCCCTTAGGAACTAATTTTGCAAATATGTTTTACCAGTGTACTTCTTTGCAAGAAGTTACGCTGCCTGATACAGGATCAGGGACTGATTTTACAAGCATGTTCTATTATTGTACTTCTTTACAAGAAGTCACACTTACTGATACAGGATCAGGGACTGATTTTACAAGCATGTTCTATTATTGTACTTCTTTACAAGAAGTTACACTTCCTGATACGGGATCAGGAACTAATTTTACAAGCATGTTTGAAAGATCGCATGCTCTTCAGGTTATTCCAGAACTTGACGTTAGTTCAGGAACTAATTTTACTAAGATGTTTTATATTTGCTGGACTCTTCAGGTTATTCCAGAACTTGATGTCAGTTCAGGAACAAATTTTGCAAATATATTTCAAAATTGTTCTTCCCTCAAACAAGGAGCATTCGCAGAAGAAACTCTTAGTGTAGATTGTTCTTACTTGAATTGCCAGATGGCAAGAGCTGAACTGAATGATGTCATAACAGGATGCTGTGATTTTGAAGAAACCATTACAATAGACGTCGCTCCCGCAACAGATTGGGAAGTTGATGATGTCATAACAGGGCAAACCAGTGGAGAATCATGTGTAGTAGTGGCAAAGCTGACGGATTTTACATATACCGTAAAGACAAGAACAGGAACATTCACTCTTGGGGAGATTATAGGAGTAACTGGCAATGCAGATAAATTGGCAGATCAGGGAGCGGCACATCCGACATTTGCAGGAAGGGGATCGGCAACTCTGACCCTGACAGGAAATTGGGGAACTGCGGACTTGACTGCTGATGATAAAAAGGCTCTTACAAACAAGGGCTGGACCGGAGTTTACTAATGAGCGGATTCTACAAATTAGAGAACGATAAATTATTACATGCTCCGAATGAAGTGTTTAGCAGCGAGTACACTCTGAATATTAAAGAGAAGGACAAGTATAAATATCCTGTAGATGGTTGGACATATTTTGATAGCGAAGAAGAAGCAAGGTCTTTCTTTTCAATAGAACCAGAAGAGGATTTCAGTGATATAGAAGATATCGAAGTAATAGATAAAAAGATAGAACTTTTGGAGAAAAGGAAGGCAGAGTTACAGAATATTTCTGTGATGGAGTCTGAACCGAAAGTAATTGAGAGGTAGTAATGGGGTCAATAACCGGAGTAAAAGATTCAACGATATATGATGATTTCAGGGTAGTCGATTCAAGTGATGTTGCGGTAACTGGGCTTGTCGCCGGAGACTTTACAATAAGACTATATAATCCTTCAGGTACTGAAGTCAGCGGGTCAATTACAGTTTCTATAACAGAGCTTGGCAATGGTGATTATAGGGCAAGTTATACTCCTAATGCGAATGGACTCTGGTTTTTGATGATTATTCATGCCACGCACTTTCCAGAAGGGAAGGGGAATAACCATCAGGTCTTCGATGCAGATATTTCAACTGTTCATACTAACGTTGTTCGTGCGCTTGGTCTTGCTCAGGAGAACTTCAGGATATATGATCAAACTTATGATTCGGGCGGGAACATGACTGATGCAAAAGTGAAAATATATCCAACTGCAACTGATGCAGACAATGATACAAATGCAATTGCTACATATACCATAGAAGCCACTTTTAGCGGAGTGGAATGCACAGAGTATAAGGTGACTAAAGACTAATGATTACTGCAAGTAAAGGATGGGCAACTGGTGGAGCTAAAAGTATGGGGTTACCTGTGTACTCTGCTGGTTATACAATAACCAATACACCAAACACCCATAAGAAATGGGATGTTGGGAGCGTATCAGGAGATTGGAATGTCGGTGACTTAATAACAGGCAGGACTTCAGGAGCTAAGGGGCAGGTTTTACAAGGGCAAGTCGGGTTTCTTGGAGATTTAAACGGTATTTGGTTTGTTGTCCTTTCTGGTACTTTTACTCCAACAGGCGAGATTGTTGATTTTAGCAGCGGAGGACAGGCTACTCTTGATTCAGGTGGAGAGTCAGATAGTTCTGATATAAATACAATATGGGTAAATGGATCAAGTGAAACAGATTCAACTTCAGATCTTGTAACAGGAATGGGTGCTACAGGAGATTATGGAGCAGTATTAAGCGGAACAACTTTAAATGAGTTTGTTGATGCAACTGAGACAGCGATTGATGTCGTAAATGCCACGAATATAAAGAAAGGGCAATGGATTCTTATTGATGATGAAATAATGCAGGTTACAAATAAGGCAGGTAATACTCTTACAACAAGTCGAGGATGGTGGGGTACAGAGAAAGCTGAGCATACTAATGGTACAATAGTATATATGCTTGGTCTTGAAGTAACTGATGCGGATGCTGATTTTGAACTTGGCGGTGTTATAAAGATTGATTCCGAATACATGCTGGTACTGTATCTCGATGCAACAAATAACTTCCTGTATTGTTTAAGAGGATATGCTGGCAGTACAATATCTACTCATACAGCTACAACAAGCATTTATAATGTGGATGATGCCTTGTTTAAGGCTATATATGATGCAGACCAGGCAAATGGATGGGGATATTCGAGCCTTGTTAATGGCAGGTATTATTTCGATTGTCAAATATATCTTGGCGATGTTGAGCAGACTGCAAGAACTGTTTGTATTACTAAGAATGAAACAATGATTTGTGAAGGATCATTGTTTGTCTGTGGAACCGCTACTTATGAGTCCATGTTCATGTCAGGGCGAGGACAAATAGCAAGACCGGAGTTTATAGCCGAAGGTTCTACTATTCGGTGCATGGGACAATTATTTGATAGTATGTGTATTTGCCCTACTATTTACGGTCATATGACAGCATTTTCAACTCAACTATCGAAGATTACTGGATACGATAACTTGAGTGTTGAAAGGCTAACAGTTACTCCCATTAAAAGACCAGATGATACTTATGAAACTACTATGGTAAATCAGTTCTCTTTCGGGGCACCTTCAGGGAATACGTTACATTGGAGAGATGTTCTTGCCAGTTTAGGAAGTATAAATCCAGCTTCGGCAGCAATCTTATTCGATCAGATTCGTGCTGGAGGTCAGAGTTACGGGTTATACTTTCTGAACAGCGGTCAGGCTAATCCAGAAATCTATGACCTGTCTTTACTATCTGCTCCTGCTGAAGCATTCTCTTTTGTGGATGGTGGTAATAAATACATAATTAATCCTGGCGCTGTCAATTTGAGCGTATGGTCAGGATTTTGGGCAACTACATTCTATTATGAACAATATACTGTTGATATTAATATAACAAATGAGGAAGGTACTGCCCTTGAGGATGTGAGAATAAGGTGTTGGAGTCAGGACCAAGATATTTTAGTCGACTCTCCAGTATTCGATGAGCTGACTGACTCTAGTGGAGATATAGACCAACAGATAATAACCAGGAAATATAAGCCTAATGCTGGGGCAACTACTACATATGAACCGTTCACATTTCTTATAACAAAGATAGGATGGGCAGATGAGAAGATTGTTGTAGATACGGTAGAGGAACAGATAGAATGGAACTTGACCCTGAAGAATGTCAAGCGGAAATTAGTGGGAGATTAGAATGGCCTATAACTTTGACCTAGCAGATGATGCTATATTACTTGAATCCCTAGAGACAGGGGATACTGTAACTGTAACCCTGTATGACAAATCTGATGGGAGCCCTGTAGCCCTCAATAATGATTCCGCTACCGAGATAGATGCAACAGGTTTGTATAGATACACAGTTGACCTTGTAAATAAGCCGGAGTCTGGCCAGCATTCTTATGCATATCTATTTACAGGAACTATAAATACTCCAGTCCCTGGAGAATTCGAATGGAACGAGTCAAGATCTGTATACAATGGTAAGATTACAATAGATACAGAGAATGGTTCTCCTGGTACAGGATACCCCATTGGTACGTCCTATGACCCAGTTGATAACTTGAATGATGCTATAACTATTGCAGAAAGAATAAAGTCAAACAGAATACATATACTAGGGGATCTCACTATGAGCGGAGATTGTCCCGGATATGTGTTTGAGACGGATAACCATACTACATCCGCTTTGACTCTTGCTGGTACTGACATAGAGAACTGTACATTCCATAACTTTACTATTAGTGGAGACTGTGGGGGATATAGGTTCACTGCTAATGACTGCTGGTTGACAAATATTACAGATGCTTCCATAAATGGATATGACTGCTCTATAGAGGGATCCTTCAGTATTGCAGATGGCGAGTCAATAATGCTGAGGGACTCATCATCCCAAGGTATCTCTCCAATAACTATAGACTTCAATGGAACAGGGAGTATTGGTTTTGGGGAATTTGATGGAGTAATTGTACTTGCAAACATGACAAATCCCACATCATACTGTGCCATTACTGGTAGATCTATCATAACTATGGCAGATTCTATAACCGCTGGGATATTCTACTTTGGTGGAATAGGCACTGTTACAAAAGGGTATACTGGTGTAACGTCCCTAACTGATAAAATGCTACCTTATGCTGTATTTGATGAGGACCTAAGCCAGTATGTTGTTGAAGGATCAGCAGGACAGATACAAAGGTTGGGGGCATTTGGAGAATGCGTATACATTGATACAATAAGTGGAGAAGTTGGAACAGCTTTTCCAATAGGTACCCCGTTCAAACCTACTAGGACTCTGGCTGACGCGAAAACCATAGCGGAGGCAAATGACATAGAGAAGTTCTCAGTGTATGGAGAAATTACACTGTCAGGAGATTTCTCAGGATATAGTTTCACGGCAACAAATATAAACTCAAGCGTTATAGATCTTAATGGTCAACCGGTGGAGAATTGTTTCTTTGAGAACAGTACTCTGCAGGGTACCTGCAACGGTACAATACGAACAGATTTATGCTGGTTGGATGAAGTAGAGAACTTGAATGGGGCGTTCGTTAACAGTAACTTCGCAGGTACCTGTACCTTGGATCCTACTGCCACAAGTGTGTATAGTACAGATTGTATGGCTGGTGGTCTTGATTCAGTTATTGACTGTCAGAACGGCGCACAACTTGTGGGTATGGGAAGATTCAACGGCAATCTTTCCTTCAGGAACATGCTTGGGGGGATAATCTCCGTAATAGGAGATGGTATGTTTACCCTAGAATCTTCTGTACTGGCAGGAATAGGATTCTTTGTAGGTAATGGAATACTCACAGACAATAGCGGTGCTGGGTTTATAAACTATAATTATCTAGTACCATACTCTGTATATAATGAGAGTATATCTCAGTACACCACAGCTGGTACGGCCGGTCACACAATTGCTATGACTGCGTTCAACTCAAATGTATGGTTGGATGCTGATAGTGGGACAGCCGGTACCACCTATCCAACCGGTACACCATTCCAGCCAGTCAGTAATATTTCAGATGCAAGAACTATAGCTGACACATGGGGGCTGTCATCAATTACATTTAAGGGGGCAATATCTCTAGATCAGGAATACGCAGCATGGAAGTTCATAGGAATGGCTGGAGCTAACGAGTGTATTGTCAACTTGAATGGGCAGGACGTTGATGAAACCATGTTTGAAATGTGTACTCTTAGTGGAGTATGTAATGGAAAGATAAATGCCATAAACTGTAACATGTGGAGTATAACCGATCTGGATGGATACTTTCTTGATTGTGCTATGCAGGGAGATTACAGCTTAGCTGACGGAGAAGTAGTAGGGTTCCTTGGTGGTCTCATGTCTGGAGTAGATGATGTTACCATAGATGTCAATGGTGCTAGTCTTCTCACGATGGCCGGAATAGAGGGGAACGTACAGATAAGCGGGCTGTCCACAGGTAAGAGATTGTATAGAACAGGAACAGGAGGTGATACATACCTGGATGTCACCTGTTCTGGAGGAATAGTTCACGTTGGTGGTATTGGAACATTAACAAACTCTGGGTCAGTGGATACTTTAGATAATCACTTGCTTCCCTATAACATATTCAACCAGGATATGAGTCAGTACGAAACTGAAGGGACTGCCGGCTATATTATAGACGAGTTAGTAGAGCCCATAGATGTTAATCTTGTCAGGATAAACAACAATGTAACCCCAGTAACAAACTTCGAAGATACGTACGATGGTACTGGATATACTGATCCAAACGCCCCAGCAAAACAGTCCCAGCTTGATGCTTTAGCTATTACAGGGGCTGCAATAAATACTTCAGCCACTAGTGCTGTAGTCACCACTGGGACTGAGACAAATAGTTATACATCTACGGCGGCCCTTGACGGAACATATCACAGAATAGATACTCCGGGTGCTAGTCCAACCACTATAGAACTATACTATGAGTTTACTGTCGGGGGTGATGGTGTTCCCACATCAGTGACGTGGACCGGGAGGTTGCAAGAATCACCACCAGCTGGAAATAGTATAACTGTATATGCATACAACTGGACAGGGGCATCATGGACCCAGATAGGTACTATAGCTGGGGTTATAAACACAGCTGATAGAAGCGATACCTTCACTCTATTTACAAGTCATGTCGGAACCGGCGCTAATGAGGGAAAGGTCAGAGTGAGATTCTACAATGCATCTCTGGATGCCGCAGCGGCACTTTATGTTGACCAGATATATGTAAGCTATGCTGTAGTTAATAGAAGCGTAGGATATGCTTTAGGAAGGATATGGATAGATGCTACGAATGGTACAAGCGGTACCACTACATTTATAAATGGTGTGGCTGATAATCCTGTTACTACTTGGGCAGATGCTATGTCTATATCAGACAATATTGACCTGCACTCATTTAACCTGGCAGGTGCAACAAGCATTACTCTTGATGACTCTGCAGATGAGTTCTCCTTCTATGGCCCTGAGTCATCTATAGATCTAAATGGACAGAGCATAGCATACACGTACTTTGAAGGTCCTGCAATAAGCGGAGAGGCTACTGGCACCAACGCCAGGTTTATGGACTGCAAGATGTTTGACTCATCCCTTGAAAGTTGTGGGATGGGTAGATGTGCAATAATGGGAGATATAACTCTTCTTAGTGCTTCATTCTATATCCTGGAGGGTTGCTTCAGTGCAGCCAGCGATGTTGTGCCTCCAGTAATAGACTTTGGTGCCGCAGTTGGCAGTACTTACCTGGACATGAAACACTGGGCAGGGAGCATTGAGTTCCAAAACATGGGCCAGAGTGGAGATGACATTGTACATATAGATGGCCATGGTGAAGTAACTATAAATGCGAATTGTACTGGTGGAACAATAGGTCTGGCAGGAAACTTCACAATAACTGACAATTCTGGAGGAGCTGTAACTATTACTAGAGAGTCGAACTTTGACTTATATTCAGAGATACAGGCGCTTCCATCTGCAGCTGATATAGATTCACAGTTATCAGGTACACATGGTGCAGGGTCCTGGGAACCTAGTGGAGAAATCACTGTAAATGATGCTGACCTGCATGATGCGTTAGATAGTTATACTGGTAAGGATGATTGGAAAGCTGACGTTAGTGCCCTGGCTATAGAAGCTAATGTAGAGGGACACGCTGCCGACGCTTTAGCAGCCTATGATCCACCTACCAGAGCTGAATTATCCTCTGATATAGCTACCCTAAGTGGTGAAATATCAGATGTATCAAATACAGTAGGGACTATATCCACGAACGTAGCTTTCCTCAGACAAATGACAGCAGGAAGGTGGAAAATAGACACTACTACGAATCAGATGATATTCTATGATGAGGATAATATTACCGAAGTAGCCAGATACGATCTTACCGATGCAGATGGTGTTGCCACTACAGAAGATCCATACGAAAGGACCAAAGTATAAATGAGCCTAATAGTAACAAAGGGATATGGAAGTGGTCAGAAAATCATAACCAAGGGATATGGACAAGTATATGAAGTAGGTGAAACGGTTTACCCGGCAGTATTAACTGTTCTTATAGATGTGTTTTCTACAGTACAGGAAATACTGGCCAGGGGAAGGCGTCTGGAGTACTTCTCAAAGATGGTATACCAGTTAAACACCAATTCTGGACTTGAGTACAAAATAGAGAAGTTCTCTGAGATGATTATAGGGATAGAACTATCCGGCAATCTGAGGTACAAACTGAGTTTCAAATCCGGGCTATCAGAACACTGTAGAACTATAATTCAGGACATGGAGTATTAATATGGTAATAAATAAGGTATTTAAGGGTACAAAGGGTCTAGAGGTAAGATTTGCAGTAGATCAGGACATATCGGACGCCCTGGAAATGATACTCTACTATTATAAGCCAGAGAGTAAAATAGTATCGTACGTAGAAGCGGAAGCGGAGGGCACCGGTACACTACTGGGTATAATAGAGTCAGTAGATGAGGAAGGCGATTGGTATTTTCAAGGATGGGCAAAACTATCAAATAGTAAGGAAGTATTTACTGATATAGTGCGTCATAAGATATTCGCCTCACTTCGTGACTATCAATCGTCCAGCTAACTACCACCTACTCAACATTGTATATAAACCCTATATAGGGCCAATTTCAGTTTTCGGTGTGAGACGACTTTTGGTTTTCAAGGGGGAAAACTTTTGACCAGGGTGAGAAATGGATTTTACCCTGGCCAATAGAAGTTTCACGCGTTGTGGTATCATAAGCCTAATATACTATACTATCTTTCCCTGCTAGCATACAGTTCTGCTTTACCAGCTTCAAACCTTTCCATGAAAGCACTGGTCATTCTCTTGAACTCAGGAGTTATATAATCATGTGTGGGGGCCTCGTACCCCAGGTTCCTGACAACTGTGAATATATGGTGTGGGTTGGTAAGGGCCTTGTCGACTACTATAACACCGTTGACTACCTTTAATAGCTCTTCTCTCATTCTTACAAGTTCCGGGTATACCGGAAGCCCCCATCCCTTCCTCCTGCATGCAAACTCTATATGGTCAAGGTTTCTGTCCATATATATGACATTGTATTTCCCGGGATGTTCCTGTATGTACCGTAGTATTGTATAGGGTTGTGTCACCTCTTTAATAAGATACCCGTCAGAGTACTTATCCAGTATTTCCTTATGCAGTACATACTTATCCTCAGCAACAGCATAGTGTGGGTATTTGTACTCTCTAGGAAGGTTCTTGTTCCTATTTATAACTTCCCCATCACTAACATCCGTCTTCTTGATCCCCTTTATGGACCTCGACAACTCTTGATAGACCTTAGATGAAAAGCTTCTCTTGAATCCAAGTATAAGTAAAGATTTCACGAATTAGTGCCCCCTTTTGACAGTTTACTCAAATGACCTAAGTGTCACATAGTCCTTTATCTGTTCCGCAGTAATGATATCACCATTTTCGTAGTAGTTCTTATACCATTTAGTTGTGATATCAACTGCCTCCCCTGTATTGTAAAAACAATCCCATGACAACTCTGAGTTGGCCATGGAGCTGTCCAATCTCAACAACCTGTTCTCCTTGCTGTTGGCCTTTTCGGACACAGATATATTGCTGGTTTTACCCCCGGTCATGCCCAGTATCTCTCTTACCGTACACGGCTTAGAGTATGATGGGCCAAAGTTCCAGGCCTTAGCCTTGTCGTCTTCTCCAGAGCATATTCTATGTGCTAATATTAGGTATCCATATACGCAATCCAAGACGTGTTGCCATGGACGAGTATGGTCAGGGTTGTGTATGTTTATACGCTCTCTGGTAAACTTTGCCTTCATTATATCAGGAAGTAGCCTGTGTTTTGACCAGTCTCCCCCGCCGATAACATTACCGGCCCTTACAGATGCAACAGTCTTTCCGTCATAGAATGTATCTCTGAATGATGCTGTTATAATATCGGCACACCCTTTTGATGCTCCGTACGGATCTTTCCCTCCGAGCTCATCTGTCTCTCTATATCCCCAGTGCCATTCTTTATTAAGATACGTCTTATCTGATGTAACTATTATAATAGCCTGTGGAACCGGGTATATTAACCTGCATGCGTCTAATATGTTTACTGTACCCATCATATTAGTACTGAACGTGTTTCTTGGGTTATCAATTGCATCTCTTACAAGCGGTTCTGCAGCCAGATGGAAGACAATGTCTGGTCTTTCCACAGCTATAACAGTGTACAGTTGTCTGAAATCTCTTACGTCCCCCATAATAGAACGCATTATAGATGGTAACTGTAAGAGTTCATAGTGGCTTGGTCTTGTGTTTGGTTCGAGGGAGTATCCAACTACCTCGGCTCCCATCATAAATAACCACATGGCTAGCCATGAACCTTTGAACCCAGTATGTCCGGTTATGAGTACCTTCTTACCCTTAAAACTGTTTACCAAACTTTCCATGGTGCCTCTCCCGATTCCCATAGCAACTGTAACTCCCCCTTGTCTTTCATTGTATCCATTGGTTTCCAAAACCCTTCGTGTTTAAAGGCCTTTAGCTGCCCGTCTTCCGCAAGTCTTCTCAAAGGATTGTGCTCGAATATAGTAGAATCTCCTTTGTCTATATAATCAAATACCCCTGGTTCTAGAACAAAGAACCCTCCATTTATCCAATGATTGTCATTTGGTTTCTCTATGAACGCACTGACTGACTTATCCTTTTCTATCTCCAAAACACCAAATCTCCCTGGGGGGTTTACAGCAGTGACAGTGGCTATCTTGCCGTGTGATTTGTGGAACTCAAGCAACTCTGCTATATTAATATCAGATAGTCCATCGCCATATGTCATCATAAAGGTATCAGATATCTTCTGTTTTATGCGAAGTAGTCTACCACCTGTCATGGTATCTTCCCCAGTATCTGTCAGAGATACTGTCCAGTCAGTGTCTGAAGAATCACAGTAGCTAGTATAGTTGTACTTGGTGTATACCGTGAAATCAGTAGTGTTTACTTTATAGTTGTGAAAATACTCCTTGATTATATGTCCCTTATACCCACAGCAAATCTCGAATCTACTGAACCCATAGTTGGAATACGTTCTCATTATGTGCCATATAATGGGACGATTCCCAATCTCTACCATAGGTTTTGGAATAGTTTGAGTTAGTTCTCCTAACCTTGTCCCTCCTCCCCCGGCCAGTATTACAGTCTTTACGTTGTTCTTGTTCATCACTGATATGTTCCTATATGGCCTTTATCATATGCCTTCTGGTTTTGGATCTCCTTATAGCATCCCCCCAACCTCTATTCTTCTTAGCTCTCCATTGTTTGTCCTGCTCATGCCAAGTATGAAATAGGCCATCACATCTGCTTTGGTATACCTCTATATCTGCATCTACTATACGAGCAAACATATCGTTATCTCCTCCCCCATATTCGGAGAAGTGTTCATTACATCCACCTATCCTGATATAGTCGTTCCGAGTTATACCCACTGGAGCAAAGCCTGCTTTCTTCCACCATCCGTTTGCTCCCGAGTTAGGACCGTTGTTATCCCCAGATATAACAGCAGGTTTATCTTTATGTAAACTGTAAGCTAGAGGGATCCATACTTTCCCATCAGAAATGATCTTATTGCATAACTGGACTATATTCTTTGGTAATATATGATCCGCACCTGGGCAAAATATAATGGATTCTGATGTAGCATACACTGCAAGATTATTCGCTATCGCAGCATTATAATAGCAAGAGTTTCTTGCTTTCTGATCTACTACTGATGTTACGATTGATGGTAAAATGCCTTCACCCTTCTGAGCCGATAATTCCTCTACTGTGTGTAAGAACTTCCTTTTGGCAGAAGCAGACCAAAACCCTATACTCAATGTGAGCAGATCAGGATATTCTGATTCTATTAGAGAAGAATACAAAATCTTTGCGCATTTCTCAGCTGTATCCCTAACGTTAGTACATATTGCTACTCTTTCTAGGTTTTGACCCATCAAATATACCTCCACTCTCTTCCTTGATAACTATGAGATATTGGCTTTATCCTTGTCTTCTTTCTATCTACAAAGGAAGAGTACCTCCCTATATGCTGTGCAAAACACGGAGCAGATGAGTATAGATGAGTTCTTCTACTGAATTTATTCAACATCCATCCCTGTAATACCAGATCATGACCACCACTCTTTCCTTTAAAGAATTGTATGAACCAGTCTGCTATAGATGCACAATCCTCCTTTCTAACCATAGTACATTGTCTACCGTAATACTTATGGGCTGGATATCTCCATACTGATTGTCCAGACCTGAATGCTGCCCGTACTCCAACACGAGGGGTGAAGAACGACACCACTGGCATGAGCTTATCCTTTTGTGGTTTGAAATTCCTATCTACCCACAAATCTACGCTCTCTAGGAAGCTTCCACATGTTTCTATGTCATCCTCCATCATTATTGCGAAGTCAGCATCGCTTTTGGAGAAATAGTCGGCCATGCAAACCATATTCTGTCTCAGGGTTATTTGATTTCTCTCAGGATCGTTGTATATCTCCCTTATCTTATCTACCTCGCTTTGTAACGGAGAATGTATCTCTAGGTCATATGCTTTTGGTATGTAATCTAAGCTATGGCTTCCTGAATCAAAGATATGGACCTCATGAGGCACGTCGGAATGGAACACGCCAGACTGTTCAAGATTATTTAGAGTGTTCTCAATGTAGTTCTCGTTCGGTGCCCTATCTAGGGCAGTTATTCCTATAATGTATTTCCTACTCATGGGTTCTCCTTAGGTACCCTCCAGTAGCGGCCGGGATCAGATATTTCTCATCGAAAGAGCTGTCTATTTCAAACTCAGAAGTAGTTGTTAGAAACTCATTCACCGCACTCTTTGGGTTCCGGTGTCTATTCCATTCTCTTGGGCGTAATTTATCTTCAGGAATTTCAGCAATACCTGTATCATATACAATGCAGTAACTCTCTTTACTGACTAGTGGAGTGTATAATTTTAGTTCTTCTAGCACATGTTCATGTGTATGATTACTATCCAGGCATACTAGAGTCTTCTTACCGCTTGCAATATCAGACACCTCAGATAATATGGATTGATCAGTACTGGACCCCTCCATCATATGTATACGTTTGGAAAGTGGATGATTCTCTATAGCTATCCTATTGTGTTCCCTTATATCTATATCTATTCCAACCACTACTCCTTCCGTTATAATACTACAATCTTCTAGAAGTCCCAGCATTGTGGAACTCAACATTAGAGACCCGCCGAAGGCTATTCCTGTTTCTATTATAACCTCTGGTTTTACTTTCCATACCAGTTCCTGAAATGCCTGGATATCCCACGGAGTTTGGATTATAGGAACTCCTGCCCATGTAAGATTATAGGAATACATTACTCTGCATGTGTGTATCCTGAACTCATTGGCAGCTTCCATCAGTTCTTTATCTTTGGGATATGATTTTGACCTCTGTTCGGCTTCTTGAATATAGACATCAATAGGGTTTCTCATTGCTTTTCTCTTCTCGCTCCTTAATTTGGTTTACACAACTCTCTAACTTTTGATCTCTTAAACTATAGTTATTAGCATAATGGTTCATATAATGCCCAGGAGTACCTTTATTAGTCCCGGACCAGCAGCTTGGTATTGTGTTTGTTACCCTAAGTACTTTACTAATGGTATAGCATGCATCATTATCAATGTCACTAAACAACCTACTGTGTTTTCCTATTGATTCCAAGAACACATCGAAACCTCTTACTATAGTTTTGTTGCTGCTCCATTGTTTCTTTGCCCTTGGTTCTGTAACTACTTGTTTAAATAGAGTGCTCCATGCTGTGATCATTTTATCAACAGAATATAGATCTCTGGCTCTTTCCAAGGATCTTTCGGCAAGAATAGCGTATAACCTTTCATCATGTATGAGCTGTATAACATTCTTGAC